>Ga0210096_1000011_pt1 | contig 127312 bp, 134 predicted proteins | sample China_Galinas_PW_4_FD_184864 | JGI IMG/M metagenome (GOLD analysis project Ga0210096, IMG submission 184864) | Wetland microbial communities from San Francisco Bay, California, USA, that impact long-term carbon sequestration - China_Galinas_PWA_D2... | ecosystem: Environmental > Aquatic >...
TGGTCTGAAAACAAGGAGGGGCACGATCACGCAGAGCCTTGCGTTATGCCGACCTCTACGCCGAGATCGCCGCCTCCAGAGCCGGATTCAGGAGCCATGTCGGCATAACGAGGAGGTCGGCATATTCGTGGTTGTGCCGATGTCGGCACAACCACGATCTGCGCCACACCTTCGCCAGCCACCTGATCGTCGACCTCGGCCTCGACGTAGCCCAGGTCAGCCGCATCCTCGGCCACGCCCGGATCACGATCACCCTCGACGTCTACACGCACCTCTTCGACGATGCGCGCCACTCCCGCGAGATCCGGCGGCGGATGGCAGCGAGTCGGTTCGCCTCTCTGCTCGACGCCGACACCGGCGAGGCTCCGGTCTCGATGCTCTCTCACTCGATGAGAGATGCCTAGCGGGTCTGAAATGAGTAGTAGGACGTCGAGGGCGCCTATGGGTTGCCCCACTCCTCCAGGGTCCGCTCCACCTCGTCGCGGACCAGAAGCCGGGCTTCTGCCCTATCCACACCCGACATGAGCAGCTCGTCGTAGCCGGTGTCACGGTGGCGAACCGAGGCGGCGACGGCGAGTCTGAGCGCTCCAGGGTCGAAGGCCCGGCCGGCGGCGCTGCGGCCCACTCGGCCGCTGCCACGCGCGCCCGTGTGACGAGCGACCTCCTCGACCCGATCGCGGGGACAGCCCGGGAAGACTCGAGCGATCCCCTTCGCCATCTCAGCTTGAAAGGCAAGGTCGTGCTCGGCGCGACGAGAGCGCTCTCGCTCGCGGCGCCTCGCGCGAGCGTCGGCGTCGGCGAGGCATTCCTCCTCCGCCCGCTCGAGCGCTTCCTCCTCGACCAGGATTCCCTGACGCTCATAGCGCTTCCGCGCCCGACTGAAGCGGACGACCACGGCCGAGAGGCCGCTCGCCTTCCTCGCCCGCCGGGTCAGCGCGGCATCGCCGGACGACAGGAAGGCAAGGTGCGCCAGGTCGGCGCAGCCCAGGCACAGCGGTCCCTTGTCGTCCATCCTCAGCAGGCTCCCGCCGCCCCCGCACTCGGCGCAGCTCCAGTCCTTGAGCGCCGAGACGACGACGATCTCGGACTTCGACTGGCGTTTCCGGCCGCCGTGCGGCATGGGGGCAGTCTGCCGGAATCCACGCCGGTTCTCTGCGTACTCTCAGGGTGCATGGCGGAAGGGCTGTCGCAGATGCTCGACAAGGTCGTCGCGGGATTTGCGTCGACGCCCTCCTACGAGCGCGGCCTGACCTATCTCGAAGCGGGAAGGGTCGGACCGCTGCGGGCAAGCGCCGAGCGAGTCGGCGCCACCGTCCAGGGCTCCGAGGACTACCTGGTCGAGCTTCGCGCCAAAGGCGGGAAGCTTCGCTTCTCCTGTTCATGCCCGGTCGGGCGCGAGGGCGCCTTCTGCAAGCACTGCGTCGCCGTCGCTCTGGCCTGGCAGCGCGAGCACGGCGATCCCATGCCCACGCTCGATGACGCCCGCGCCCATCTCGAGACGCTTCCCCAGAGCGAGCTGGTCGACATTTTGATCGACCACGCCCACGATGACGAAGCTCTGGCGCGCAAGCTGTTGCTGCGGACCGCGACGCCGGCGAGCGCCAAGGCGGACGTCGCGTCCCTGCGCGCACTGATCGAGCAGGCCTTCGCCCACCGGGGGTTCGTCCCCTATCGCGAGGTCTGGGGTTACGTCCGCGGCATCGAGGAAGCGATCGACGTGCTCGAAGCCCAACTCGAGCAGGGCGACGGGGGCGATGTCGTCGAACTCGCGGAGCACGCGCTCAAACTCGCCGAAGGCGCGCTCGATCACGTCGACGACTCCGGCGGCCAGATGGGCGACGCGATCACGCGCCTGGAAGAGCTGCACCTCGACGCCTGCACCCGGGCAGAGATCGACCCGACGGCGCTCGCCGAGCGCCTCTTCGCCTGGGAGCTCAATGGCCCCTGGGACGTGCTCGACCAAGCCGTCATCCGCTACGCCGAGGTGCTCGGGGACACCGGCCTCGCCCGCTACCGCGAGCTGGCCGAGAAGGAGTGGGCGGGGGTGCCGAAGCTCGCTCCCGGAGAGGACTCGCGTGAGCGCTACCGCAGCCGCTTCCGGATCACCCGGATCATGGAGGCCCTCGCGCAGCAGTCCGGGAGCCTCGCCGATCTGATCGCTGTGGAGGAACGGGACCTCTCGATCGGCTATCGCTTCCTTCAGATCGCCGAGCTGTGCCGGGAGCATGGCGAGGACGACATGGCCCTCGAATGGGCCGAGCGGGGGATGGCGGCCTTCACCGAGGACCCCGACCCGCGCCTGCGCACCTTCCTCATCGAGGAGTACCGTCGGCGCGAACGCAGCGCGGACGCGCTCGAGCTCTCCGCCCCGGCGTTCGAGGCCCGGCCGACGCTCGAGAGCTACCGCGAGCTTGCGACCGACGCGAAAGCCCTGGGCGAGTGGGAGGACCGACGCCGCTCGGCGCTCTCGCTGCTCGGCCGTCCGAAGCCGGACCCGCCAGGCGCCACGCAACATCCCTCACTGCGCGGTCGCGGCTGCTCTGAGCTCGTGCGGGTCCTGATCTGGGAGGACGATGCGGACGCCGCGTGGCAGGCCGCCAACGAGGGCGGCTGCACCCCTGACCTGTGGCTGGAGCTGGCCGACCTGAGACGCCCCGAGCACCCCGAGGACGCGCTCGGCGTGTACCGCCGCCACGTCGAGGACGTGATCGCGGGCAAGAACAAACGCGCCTACGCCGGGGCGGTTCGGCTGATCGACGAGACGATGCGCGCGCTCTTCGCCGAGAGCGGCCGCTCGGAAGACTTCGACGCCTACGTCGAGGAGGTCCGCACCGCCCACAAGCCCAAGCGCAACCTGATGAAGCTGATGGCTGAGCTCGACCCTGCGCGCGCGGCTTGAGCTGACCTTCTCAATCGAAAGCCGAGAGAAACGCCCGCAGCTCATCGTTCATCGCGGGAGGCTCGCTCGGATCCTCACAGCAGGGCGGCTTGTCAGAGCGGCGGCGACCGACGGTCGCAAGGCCGGGCAGCTCCTTGGCGAGGGTGCCCGCCGGGTTGTGCTTGCGGTCATGCTTGTCCAGCGCGACGATCACGATGCGCTCCTCGCTGGGGAACGCTGTGAACATGCGCCATGAGTAGGCAAGATGACGGCAACAGAGCGGGTAGTCGTCGCCATCCGCAGCGGCCAGTCGGTAGCCGCCCGCCTTGCAGCCTTCGCTGCGCAACGCATCTCTCGCCGCCTGGTAGGAACGCTTCTCGCGGGCCGACATCCTTCGAAGCGCCGCCGCAACCTGCGGGGTCCGAAGGATCTCGCAGGGCATCAGGCGGGTTCGAGCTGGCCGCGCTTGAGCTGGGTGAGTCCTTTGCGCAGGGCATCGCTGCCGCGCGCGTCGCGGTCGTGCAGGTGATCGACAAGGGCCTGAAGCCAGTCGCGGTCCTGGCCGCGCTCGCGCAATTCGGCGAGCGCGCGGGTGACCCGGTGAAGGCTCTCGGGCTTGATCTGCATCGGTCTCGCGTCCGGCACGGTTTTCAGGGCTCCGCGCTTGACCCAGCTGCGAATCGTCGGCTCGGACACGCCGAGTCGTTGGCTGGCGGTGGCGACGCTTACTCCGGGGGTATGCCTGACCGAGATCAGCACCTCCTGGGCCTCGTCGAGAGCGTCGAGGGCTGCGTCGGCATGGCCGTTCTCGATTGCCTCACGTGCATCGACAAGCGTGTAGAGGGCCTCGGTGACGAGCTGTGCGTCGCGCTTTCCCATGACCCGAAGCTTAGCGGATGCTTGCGGGAAATGGCTCGATTCTCGAAAGCTTCATCCCGCGGCGCTGGCTGTCTGACGGCCGTCGTGCCGGCGGTTGGAAAATGCGCGCGAAACCGGGCACTTCTTGCCGGGAAGTGCCCGAATCGCCGCTCATCCCCGCGTATCCCCGCACTTCGAGGGGAATGGGCGGTGACCGACCTCGCGCCAAAAGCCCTGCAAATCACGCTCTCAAGAATCGACCGCTCAGTCCAGCTTTCGGAAATCGCACCCAGGAGGTCGCCGGTTCGAGTCCGGCTAGCTCCATCGCTCGATGTCCCTGCACACGGCCGGGTTTCGGCTGGTGGCCCGGCACGACGGCCGGTGCAAAGGGCGCTCCGTTTCAGGCACGAGTGCCTGAAACGGCGGCGATGCGCGGGGATTAGCGGCGATTCACGACGATTCCGGACTCGCTTTCGTGCGCGAGCAGAGGTACGGTCGCCGACCGACCAAGACATAGCGGCCCCGGCGGCGCGCAAACGCCCCGGGGCCCGGCACCGAAGATCGAGCCTTCGATGCGCTACCGATTCTCCCAGAGCACTTCGGCTGCTCGGGTAGATCGGCTGCCCTGACGGGCTGGTTCTTCGGTGCCCTGACCGGAAGGAGGGGCGCCATGCCCAATATCACCGCGACGATCGACCGCCACCAGCGCGACGGGCTCTACGAGTTGGTCCGCAATCACCTCGGCTCGGTGGGAGATCTCTGGAACGCACTCGAGGACGAGAAGGACTTCGCCAAGGCCGAGCAACTCGGGATCGAGTTCGGCGAAGACTTCCGCCTGCTGGCCGACATCGGCTGGCAGCCGCGGGAAGACCGGGGGTCCTTCGAGCTGACTCTGCCGACCCACGACCTGATGGAAGCGCTGAAGCGCCTGCACACCGAAGCCGCGACGGTCCTCTCGGGCTCGGGGACCGAGCGCGAGTCGCAAGAGGCAGACGCCGAGACCGACGCCCGCTTCCAGCTCGGCCTCGACGCCTGCGAGGAAGTGCTCGTCGGCCTCGGCCGAGAGGGTGAGCCGGCGTGACCCGGGCGAAGGCAAAGCGCCTGCGACCGGGCGAGCTGGACGGCCTTGTGCTCGGCTACCTGGCCGCGCACAAGGACGATGGCCCGTTGACCGCTACCGCGATCGGCAAGAGCATCGAGCGATCGGCTGGCGCCGTCAGCAACTGCCTCGCCAGGCTGGCGAAGGAGAAGAAGGTCCGCCAGGCCAAGCGCAAGCCGCGCGGCTTCGTCGTGAAGAAGGCGGAGTAGCGATGTGCGGAAGATGCACGAGGCCAGGCCGGCGGCTCTTCCCCGAACAGACGCCTCCAGGGCTGAACTACGTCGTCGTGACCGGCAAGCTGCTCGGCGAACCGAGGCAAGGCGGGGGTCCAGGAGGCACCCCCGTCCTCGTGATGGAGATCGAGTTCCCGGTCGCCGACCCCGAGCATCCACGGCTGCTCTGGACCTATGCCACCTATGAGGTCGAGGTGCCGGGAGACGTCGGCGGGCGTCACGTCGAGGAGCTGAAGAAAGGCGCTCCGCTGCTGGTCGCCGGGAAGCTCAGCGAACGCTGCTCGCTGGAGGACGGGCGCGCAAGCCGCCGCGGCGCGATCGTCGCCAACCTGATCCAGCCCGGCCCGCCGCCGGAGCACCGCGACATCCTCGGAGGCGCCCCGTGAGTCGGCGGCTGCCGACGACGGCGCCTCCGACCCCGGAGATGAAAGTCCGCTTCGGGGAGAACCTCGCCCGCTGCCGGGAGGGCGCTGACGTCTCCCAAGAAGAGCTCGGCTTCCGCGCCTCGATCCACCGCACCGAGGTGAGCCTGCTCGAGCGCGGCGAGCGGATGCCCCGCGTCGACACGGCCATGCGGATCGCCGGCAGCCTCGGCATCTCGCTCGACGATCTCGTCGCCGGCATGGAGTGGCGACCGGGCTATGAGATCGTCGTGCCAGGGTCGTGGGAGGTGGTCGAGCGGGACGGCGGGGCGCCGAGGGCCGAGGCGGACGCTTCAGCCGATCCCCCGATCCCGGCCGAGACGCCCAACGGCTCCCGATGACCGCCGGCTCGCGCTCCAAGACCCCGTTCCCCTTCCCCGCTCTCGCGAAGTTCGCGGACAACCTCTACCGCGCCCGCGAGCTGTCGGGCCTCGACCAGAAGGAGGCCGCCAAGCGCGCCGCGCTCACCCGGCCCAAGCTCGACAAGATTGAGAACGGCGAGCACATCCCCACCCTCGACGTCCTGATCCGCCTCGCCGGCACTTACTCGACCTCAGTCGGCGACCTCGTCAACGGCGTCACCTGGCGCCCCGGCTGGGTCGAGCACTCCGGCCCGGCGGAGTACCTAGTTTCCGACGACGACTAAGACTGTACCAAGACACTCGTTGGGCGCCACCGGAATATTAAGTGACAGTCTTGCGTCCACTTCTCTAATCAGTGTCCCCATGACAGCCATCCCCGTCGCTGGCCGACCTTGCCGCCCGCAACTCCTTGACAAGAGCGCGAAAAAGGTTGATGAAGGTATTGAAGGGGTTGTAGACTTTGAGTACGTTAACAACCTAGCGGTCCTACCACGATCCCACCGGCAATTAGCGCACCGACTAGGCCGATGGTCTTTGAGCTTGACGCCGCGTTCCCGGCGTACAGAGCATGGAGTGACGCATACTCCGCAGCCGCCGGCATCGCAACCGCCACACTAAATATGGTAACACTGGCAATCTGGTAAGCAGTTGCACGAATAAGGCTCCACATGGCGTCGAGGATGCTGCTCAACTTTCCATCCTCATTTTTTACTGCATAAAGAAGCCGCTCGAGGTACCGCTGCGAGGACTTCGAATAGCCTTCCCCGAGCGAACCCATGGTTTCTCGTACTACAACGACATACGCGACAAGGAATACCGGAATCACGGTCGCGACTGCCGCGTAGAAGGTTATGTCAGTCGCGCTCATGTTAACCCCCAAGGGGAAGCGGCCAGTGCCCGGTAACGCCTCGTCGGCCATGTAAGTCGGCTTGCACCCGAGTCATCTCATCCACTTGCATGCGCCGCCTGCCCACGTCTCAACTCCTCCTCTGCTTTCTCGATCAAGGTTTCGATGAAGTCGAGCTCCCCTCCTTCAACTTTAAAACTTTCCCTGACGTCACGCATCAATTGCTGTTTGAGATTCGAGTATCTGGGATGTCTGCGCATCCATAAAACACCCTTCATTAGTACATGAGCGAGGGCCATTACCTCGTTATCCATGGGATGTTCCGACTCCCCGTGAACGAACGTCGAGCGCAGCGCGCACGTCACGGCGCCTGCTGCGATAGACACGGCCTCTTCAATATCGCCATCTCTCTGGGCAAGTAGGTAAGCGCATTCGGCAAGCTCGTTTGCCGCCTCGATGTCCCACCCGATCACTCCGCTGACATCAACGAGATGCTGGATCTCAGCACTGACTACCTGGCCTCGTGCTGCTCGACTGAGCGCCAATCCACCAAGATCCTCAGCTAGGGCCACAGTATTGACGTCGCCATGGCGACCTATAGCTTGCTTGTAGCGCCTGGCAGCCTCCCCGAAATGACCGCGACGGAAGGCGATCCCGGCCAGCCCACCAAGGGCCTCATGCTGTGGCTGGTCATCCTTAGTCCGTCGGCCGATTTCCAAAGCCTCGTTATAGGCTTGTCCTGCAAGATCGAGCCGGTCTTCATTGACTCTTATCAGGCCGAGCAGGTTTAGAGCGACGGCCTGATCGCCCTCGTCGGATGATTTCCGCGCCAGATCCAAGGCCCGTAGCTCGTGAGCTTCGGCCTGTGAAAAGCGTCCCCTTTGACGCTCCAACTCACCGAGATTCAACTCAGCCTGATACTCAAGGCGTCGATCTCGAAGTTCCCGCGCGATCTTGAGTGCCGCTTTGATGTCTTTGATCGCCGCATTTACGTCGCCAGCCCGGCTGAGGGCGATGGCACGATCATTGCGGACATAGAAGGCGCGGCGGCGATCTCCATTTCGAGCGAAAGTCTGAAGGGCCAATCTAAAGTAGTCGGTGGCGTGAGACACTTGCGAAGAGTTACTCAACAGGGCGCCGATATTTGCCGCTCGCCAAGCGACATCAGCTCGAGTTCCGAGTGCGCGCTGCATGTCAAGCGAGCGTTTGAGGAACTGAAGGGCTCGATCAGCGAGACCTGGGTGCGCCAGCGCGATCTCAGCGGCGCGCTGCAGGGTCTGGTCTTTCAGCTTGACATCCTTAGCCAGACGCGAGGCTTCGTCTAGGCGTTGAAGCGCCTCTTCAGAGTTCCCTAGTTGCTCGAGGACTTCACCTAGGTTTCGCAGTTGGCCTGCTCTCCAGTCAGGGTCTCGGTTCGCGTGGGGGCTGGCGAGAGCTTGGTGGATCAGCTTGCGAGCCTCTTCCGGACGACCGATCTGCGACCAGCAGGCGGCAACATTCGCCCACGCTTGGGCTTCAGCGGCGATATCTCCAAGTTCCCCTGCAATCCGTGCGGCGCCAGCAAACTCTTCAGCTGCCGGCTCCCAATGCTCAAGCTCAGCAAGGGCTGCTCCCGTCGCTGCGGCCAACGTCGCAACACGATTGTGATCACCGAGGGCCTCTGCAATCTCCGTCGCCTTTCGATACCAACGCAGGGCCTCTTTCTGTTGACGGCGTGCCATTGCGTTGGCTCCAAGGTTTTGTATCGCAACTACTTGTCGTGCCCCCGAGTTCGCTCGTCGGGCGAAGCGCAGGGACTCCTGAAATTGTTGCTTGGCGTCGTCGAATCTGTCTTCTTCGGTTAGCACCATTCCGCGCTGTCCATGAAGTCCCGCTCGCAACCCATGACTGTCTGGGCCCCGTAGGTAACGATCGAGATCATCGAGCAGTTTCCAAGCCGTTTTATAGGCCCCTTCGCCCAGGAAGACGTTGCACATATTGAGCGCAACTTGCATCGCGCCGTAATAGTCCTCAGTCTCCCCCTTCAACTTGAAGCTTTCTCTGAAATGCGTCCTGGCAATGTCGTGGTCATCAGCGATCACTGCCTGAATCCCGAGATTCTGGTGAGCAGTGGCGATCAGTTCCTTCTCGTCGGTCGCCACCCCAATCTGACGCATCTGCTCGAAATACTGATCCGCATCCCCTCTGCCTTCCCCACTCGCAATCCGACCTTCTAGGTTGAGAATCCAACCTCGCGCAACTTCATCGATTGCTTCGCTCGGGATGATCTTCTGTAGTTCGTTTAGGACGACTTGAGCGAGCGGAAAGTGATCCTCATCAGTCGCCGTTGCTGCCCACGCGTAGAGTTCCCAGAGTGCATCGTCTGGATGCGCTGGGTCGAAATCCGTCCGCACTCGGTCGATGGCCTCCTTGAGGGTAACCGCCTTACCATGCTCATCGACTATCTCGGCCTGTTCCAAGAGCGAGATATCTGGTGCCTCCTGGCGTTGCTTGCGCATTTGCAGAGCAAGGGTTCGACCTCCCCGTACAAACCATTCCCACAAGGCCAGATCTATCTCGCTCCGCAGCTCATCAAGGTCGCCAAATTCTTTGGTAATCGCCCATTTGCGAGCTCGGTTAATGAACTGATGTACGCGCTTACTTCGCCGATCTCTCCGGCGGGCCAAGACAATGACGGTTGCCGTGCCCGCTTGGGCGGCATCGAACTCTGCCTCCGTTATCGGCGTCAGCTCATCGTCGACGACCAAGATCAGAGCGTCGCTCGTTCCAGCCCTCCTTATGCACTCCTCCTTGGAGTGGAAGGTCCCGGCCGGAGCGTCGCGCTCCCAAGCCCACGCCCGAGCTGGCCGGAAAATTTCGACTGCAGAAATGGCCGCTTGGCGCTCATCGACGAGCTTCCCGTCCGCCATCTTCGACGAGATGAAGACAATGAACGAGTGATCTCGCTCAAAGAGCATGTTGCGTGGGTCCATGGGATCGAACACAGCCTGTCTAAGGCTGACACGAGACAACGATGGAATGAAGTCAACTACCTGGACTTCCCCCGGTTTCGACGACACCTGAGCGCTGGGGTCGCAAGACTCCGGCAAGGAGGAGTCGATGCCACGAAGCAAGCCGCCATACCCGCCGGAGTTCCGGCGTGAAGCCGTCGAGCTGGCCCGGAGTAGCGGGAAGCCCATCGCCCAGGTCGCGCGCGACCTGGGCGTCTCGAGCCAGACCCTGCACACCTGGATCAAGCAGGCCGACGTCGACGCCGGCAAGCGCGAGGGCCTGACCACCGAGGAGCGAGAGGAGCTCAGGCGCCTGCGCCGTGAGAACCGCACCCTCGTGCAGGAGCGAGAAATCCTGAAAAAAGCCGCGGCCTTCTTCGCCCGGGAGAGCGAGGGGCGGTGACCGATGCCTACCGGTTCATCGCCGCGGAGAAGGCCAACTACCCGGTCTCGCTGATGAGCCGCGTGCTTGGAGTGAACCGCACCGCCTTTCACCGCTGGGAGGGCCGCGCGCCCTCCCAGCGCGCCCTCGAGGACGCCTTCCTGACCGAGCGCATCCGCAAGATCCACGGCGACAAACGGGGCGTCTACGGCTCGCCGCGCATCCACGCCGAGCTGCGCATGGCGCACGGGGTCAGGGTCTCCGAGAAGCGCGTGGAGCGGCTGATGCGAGAAGCCGGGATTAGCGGCCTGATCGAGAAGAAGCGGGGCCGCACGACGATCCGTGTGCCCGGCGTCAGGGTCGCCGACGACTTGGTGCGCCGCAACTTCCGCCCCGCGGCGCCCAACGTCTTGTGGGTCGCCGACATCACCTACCTGAGCACCTGGCAAGGCTGGCTCTACCTCGCCGCCGTCCAGGACGCCTTCTCGCGGGCGATCGTCGGCTGGTCGATGGCCGACCACATGCGTGCCGAGCTCGTCGTCGACGCCCTGCAGATGGGGCTCGCCCGCCGCAAGCCCGACGCCGGGCTGATCCACCACTCCGATCAGGGCTCGCAATACGTATCTCTTGCCTTCGGCCAGCAGGCCCGCGACGCCGGCATTGCGATGTCGATGGGCTCCAAAGGCGACTGCTTCGATAACGCCGCCGCCGAGTCGTTCTTCGCCACCCTGAAGAAGGAGCTGGTCCACCGTCACTCCTGGCCCTCCCGCCAGAAGCTGCGAAGCGCCGTCTTCGACTACATCGAGTCGTTCTACAACCGCGAGAGGAGGCACTCCACACTCGGCTATCTCTCTCCGGAGGAGTTCGAGAAGATCTATATGGAAAGAGATTTAGAAGAGGAAACCGTCAAGCCGTGAAGTGTCGCCCGAAGCGGGGGAAGTCCACGCACTTGCGCACGCCAGCGACGCACTTGGCGCCCGCCTCAACACCACACGCGAAGACTCACCGCACGGGCTGACACTGCACGACCACGCGATCATGCGGGTCGCTTGACGATCACAGCGCCGCAGTCGATGACCCCCTGAACGGGTACCCGTTGAGATGCTCGCGGTCGACTCCGATGGCAAGGAGGTCGAGAGAGACATCTCCAACATGTACCGAGACTTCCTGGTCGATGCGGCGCCAACTGCCGTCGAGGTGCGTGACAGCGGCGACAGCGGACATTATGGGAGCTTCACAACCGGCGACGGTCGCTCCCACACCGTCGCCTGCGTTGCACAGTCGGACTTCCACACGGTCGAGTCCTTTGGCAGGGAGGAGGCCTTCACCCATGTAAAGGTGTCTCGAATCGAGTTTGGCTGCGTCAGAGACGCGTTGCGTTTCCGCGATACCCGGGTTCGCTTCGCCGACGAGCTGCCCACTACACCTACGCCGCGCGTGGTGGGCATGCGCCTCCGCTCGCCCGACAACAACGGACTCTTCAGGAAGCTCACCATCGCCTTCAACGAGAACCTCAACTGCATTATCGGTGCTCGAGGTTGCGGGAAGAGCACGGTGATCGAGGCGCTGCGCTACGTACTTGGCCAGCGGCGACAGCTCAGAGATAGCTCAAGCTCGGATGGCTCCGAGAGTTCCTTCGCCAGCCTCGCCCTCCGCATCGGAGACGCGAACCTTGCCGACACCCAGGTTGAGGTGATTTACGAGACCGGGGGAGAGCGCCACGTCCTCTCGGCCACCCATGACCCTGAGCTCGACTGCACGACCAGAGCGCTGACGCTCGACGGCTCCGATTGCCAGGTTGGAGCCGACGCAATCTCCAGCTCCTACCCAGCGCTGATCTTCAGTTGGGGAGAGCTCGAGACTCTCGGCCGCGATCCCCGCCTACAGCGCGTGGTTGTAGACCGCCTCTCCGACCAGTATCCGGAATTCAATGCAAAGCTTGAAGCGCTCAGGGGAGACCTTGCGAGCAATCGCGAGGCAATCCAATCGACTGTCGGCGACCTCACGAGGATCCTGGCCGACAACGACAGTCTGCTGCGTCGTTACAGCCAGCTGAAGGCCAGATTTGAGCGCATGAATACCGAGCAGGTGGCCAACCTGTTCGCAAGCCTCGACTCAGCCCGCGTGCGGGTCAGAACGCTGGAGGCGCTCGACGGCCATCTCACCGGCCTGCACGAGGCCCTTGCGGCCATCGACCCGGCCATTCTCACTTCGCTCTCGTCGGATCTACCTCCGGATCTAGCCACTTGGTGGAAGGACGACGTGGCGACTGAGTTTGACCTGGATGGCCTGCGCGAGGACATCAATGAGGGGACCGCAGCTCTGCGCGCTGCGATCGAGGATCGCAAGGCGAAGCTGGCGGCACGCCTGGAGACCGAGCGCGAGCAGCGAGATGAGATCGAGGAGGCGCTGCGGCAGGAGACCGAGGCTGATGCCAGCGTCGCGATTCAAAGTCAGCAGCGCGAAGAGGCCCGTCGGCGATACGAGGAAGCAGGTTCCCTGAGGGAGCGCTACCTCAGCTTTTATGAGGAACTCGATAGCCAGCTTGCGGCCCGGGCTGAGCTGCTCGACAGCATGATCAAAGCCCGCCACGAGATTGCGTCCGTTCGTGAGGAGATAGCCGAAACGCTAACTGGTGAACTCGCTGACATCGGCTCCGGCGGACCGGTCGTGTCGGTTCTTGTCGAGGAGGATGCCGACCGAGCCGAGCTCGAAGCCTTCTTTGCCAACGGCTTCCTCACTCAAGAGAGGGGCGGGCAGTGGCGCGCGCAGGGATTGCCGAAGCGCCTCGCCCGCAAATCCCCGGTGCAGATCGCCTGGGCGATCCTTGAGGGGACCCCTCAGACCCTGACTGGCACCGATGACGATCTCAGCAAGTCTCAAGCAGAGCGTCTCGTCGAAGCGCTTGTCCCCTTCGAGCATGACGAGGGAGCCGACTTGACCCTAGTGCGGCCGACCCTCATGGAACTTCTTCAGCTCCAGGAACAGCCCCTCGATGACGTCGTTCGCATCCACTCCGACGGAGAGCCGGTCGACGAACTGTCCCCGGGCGGACGCTCCAGCGCGATGCTGCCGCTGATTGCTCTCTCCGACACTGCGCCGCTGATCATCGATCAACCTGAGGACAACCTCGACAACCGCATGGTCGGCAACACCCTCTCCTCGATTCTGGCCCGCCTCAAGGAGCGCCGACAGATCATCGTGACCACCCACAATCCCAACATCGTCGTCGGCGGCGATGCCGAGCAGGTGGTTGTCCTGAAGGCCCTCGGCGACCGATCCGCCGAGTTGGAGAAAACCGGCAATATTGACGATGACCCAATCATTGACGCGGTGATCAAGATCATGGAGGGCGGCAAGGAGGCCTTCAAGGAGCGCGAGCGCCGGTACGGGTCACATCTCGCCTAGCCCATTCAAGCCTCAGGTTCCCACCCTCCATTGGTGCTATCATTGCTAGCACTATGGCGCAGCTCTTGGTCCGTGACATTGAAGGCGAGGTGGTACGCGAACTGAAGGTTCGCGCTGCCCGTCATGGTCGCTCGGCTGAGGAGGAGCATCGGAATATCCTGCGCGAGGCGCTGAGCCCCAAGGGGCCGGCGCAGCCCCTCAAGGAGCTCTTGCTCGAGATGCCCGATGTCGGAGAGGATCGGGACTTCGAGCGACCGGAAGACCGTGGTCGCGCGGTCGAGCTTTGAGCTACCTGCTCGACACCAACGTCATCTCCGAGCTGCGTAAGGGGGAGCGAGCGGAGCCGAGTGTCTCCAGTTGGTTCGATGGCCTCGCCGATCAGGAGATCTACCTGAGCGTCCTGACGATCGGCGAGATCCGCCGCGGGGTCGAGAGCGTGCGTCGCCGCGACCCCGACTCCGCCGCCGCTCTGGATAGTTGGCTCTCCCGCTTGACCGAGGCACACCGCGACCGGATTCTTCAGGTGGATCGAGCCATCGCAGAAGAGTGGGGCAGGATGGATGTGCCCGATCCATTACCCGTCGTCGATGGCCTTTTGGCCGCAACGGCAAGGATCGTCGGGCTGACGCTGGCCACCCGCAACGTCGCCGATGTCGAATCCACGGACGTCGAGTTGCTCAACCCTTTCGACGGCTGAGACATCTCGTCCGGCGCCTTCGCTGGGCATTCTTGCGCCACCTTCCCTTCCACCTTCCCTTTGATCCTGAGCCCCGCTCTATTTTGGCTCCAGGACTACCTCTCGGGGCCACCCGACGAAAGCCTTTCAAGCCGAAGGTCGCGAGTTCGATTCTCGTCGGGCGCATGGAAAGTCGCATTCTAGAGCCAGACTCTCCCGCAAACTCCGGTTCTCGAACGTTGGTTTCGAATTGAGTCAGGCGGCGTCGACGACGCCTGAAAGGTCCGATCTCGGAGGGTTTCGTTCCCTTGGCGTTCCCTTGGGATGTCCAGGTTGGTCCGGATGTCCGCGACCAGCCGGTTGCCTCACCGCTGCGACAGGTCTTCGCGAATCAGCCCCGCAAACTCGGGGGCGTCCCTGCCGATGTGGTTGAGCACCTCGGGGAGGGTCAGCGCCGGGTTGGTTAGGGCCGCCGCTTGATCTACCAGCGCGCGAAGTGCGGCAGCTCGATCTACGTGGTAGAGATCGACGAGGAAGCCATCCGGACTGACGGCCTGGATGCCGAGCGGATCGCAAGCCGCCGGCGGAAAGTCGCCAAGGTTCTTGGTGACCACGATCTCCCCACCGGCGCCGACGGCAGCCGCCAGAACATGGCGATCCTTTGGGTCGTTGGTCATCGCCGGCTCGATGGTCGAGACGACTGACTTCGACACGATCGCTTCGGGGAAGGCCGCCGCGATAGTCGCTGTCACCCGCGTGGCGCGCTCACGGTCCGTCCGGCCGCTCTGGACCAGGTTCTTCGCGACCTCGGCGAGGATGCGCTCGCTCCACCTGGGTACGTAGAGGTCGGCCTCAGCGAGCCTCAGGAGGGTGTCCCGCAGCGGCGCAGGCAGGAGCACGTCGGCGTCGAGAACAGCCTGAAAGCCCATCGACGATGCAGCCTACGGGTTGCGGAAGATGCCGCTGTTCAGCGGTAGCCGCCCTCGAAGTTCTCAGAGAGGCGCCCCAGCTCGTCCAGCTTCTCCCGGCGCTCCTCCGAGCGCCTGCGCCTGAAGGTGAGGACATCCTCCAAGCGGACGCGACGATGGGTGCCGACCCGATGGAACGGGATCCGCCCTTCGTCGAGGAGCTTGACCAAGTGGGGCCGGGAGACCCGCAAGAGGTCGGCTGCCTGCTGGCTCGTCAACTCCTCCTCCTGCGGTGCGAGCACGAGCGTCTGCCCTTTCGACATCGCATCGACCACCAGACGGAGCGCCTCGAACGCGGAGCCGGGGATACCGATCATCTCACCGTCGGGGCCGAGCAGGCGCGCTTCCCCATGCTCGCGGTAGATCTCGTCGATCTCGGCGTTCAACCGGGCGATGACCGGCGCCTCGGCGGGGTCGGGAGTGACAAGCTTGTCGCGGGTCTCGGTAGCGGCCATCGCCAGGTTCCTGTTCTGCGGAGAGTACAGAACAAACGTAATAGACGCAACAGGCGCAACAAGCGCAATGGGCGCAACGGCGGCTTTGGCTCTTCCCAGCGTCTCGCGCTACGGGCCCAAGCGGTCTGCTCCGCTAGGCGATGGACCCGACCACGGTCTCGGCGAAACGTCGCTCGGGTTGATCGGTTCAGCCTTTTCGTTCCCTTCGTCGTTCCCTCGACTCCCTGTTTCTTGCTTTTCCGCCCTCTGAGCGGGAAAGCAGGGGGACAGATGAAAGCCTTTCAAGCCGAAGGTCGCGAGTTCGATTCTCGTCGGGCGCATTGGTTGGGGGAGATTCCGGGGAGTGCCGGGTTCTTCCCATGCCAGAGCCGATTGCACGGCTGATTTCTCGAAGCGGGTTCCGCGGCCTTCCGGCCGATTCCGAGGCGTCCCGCGAGGTCGTGGTCACATTCTGGTCGCATTTCTTGTCAGCCCTGCGCCTTGTCGGCGAGCTTCGCGAGGTCGGCCACGGAGACTTCGAGCGCCCTGGCGATCCCCTGCACGGTGGTCCACGAGGGGTTGCCTTCGCCGCGCTCGATCAGGGAGAGCATGTTCTTGGTGATGCCGGCGTGCTCGGCCAGCGCTTGAAGCGCATCGCCCCGGCGGCTACGAAGAACCCGGCGAGGAGTCGGCGTGACCGATCCATCTGCGCCACTCTCTCGGGCCGCTGCGCGACGGCGCGCGCCGGCCGCCCCGGCGGCCCGGTCGCGTTTCGGGCTACGCGAGCAGCTCGACCTCGACCCGGGCGCCGGCCGGGAGCGGGCCGGCGTCGGTCGGGATCAGGGCGAGGGCGTCGGCGCCGAGCATCGAGGTGAGGACGTGGGAAGCCTGCTCGCCGGTGGGGGTCGCGTGCCAGCCGTCCTCGCCGAGCTCGAGCGTGCAGCGGACCGCGTGGGCGCGGTCGGGGCGCTTCTCGTAGCCGGCGTCGAGCACGGCGGTAGTGCGGCGGGCGCCCGGGTCCGTGCCGAGCATGGCGCGGACCGCGGGTCGGCCGAGCAGGGTGGCGCAGACCATCGCCGAGACCGGGTTGCCCGGCAGGCCGAGGACCAGCGCGCCGTCGCCGTGGACGCCGAACCAGGTCGGCTTGCCCGGCCGCAGGGCGATGCGCCAGAAGACCTGCTCGACGCCGAGCTCGTCCAGCGCGGCCTTGACGTGGTCGTGGGCGCCGACCGAGACACCGCCGCTGACCAGCACGAGGTCGACGTCGAGGGCGCCGCGCAGCGCCTCGACCGTGGCGCCGCGCTCGTCTCCCACTGCCACCGGCCCGCGCGGCTCGGCCCCCCAGCGCCGCGCCAAGGCGGGAAGCGTGTGGGCGTTGGCATCGTGGATCTGCCCACGGCCGAGCGACCCCCCGGGCGGGACCAGCTCGTCGCCGCTGACGACGACGACGACGCGCGGCCGCCGCCTGCAGGCGACCCGCGCCTCCCCGATCGAGGCGAGCACGCCGAGCTCCGCCGCCCCGAGCTCCGCGCCCTCGCGCAACACGACCTCGCCGGCCACGATGTCGTCGCCGGTGCGCCTCAGGTTGGCGCCGGGCGCCACCGCGCCGGCCGGCTCCACCCACCCTCCACGTCGCTCCACCTCCTCGATCGGCGCAACCGCGTCGGCGCCGTCGGGCAGCATCGCGCCGGTCGAGATCGCGATCGCCTCGCCCGCTCCCAGCCCGCGCTCGCAGGGACGGCCGGCCCGCGACTCGCCGACCACCTCCAGCTCGATCGCGTCCCCGGCCGCCGCGCCCGCCGTGTCGGCGGCGCGCAGCGCGAAGCCGTCCATTGCCGAGTTGTCGAACCCGGGGACCGGCAGCGCCGCGACGGCGTCGGCGGCGAGCACCCTGCCGAGCGCGTCGTCCAGCGGCACCGTCTCGGCCCCCGCCCGCCGCTCCCGTGCCCGCTCGAGCACGAGCTCCCGCGCCGCCTCGACCTCGATCGGCCGCTCCGCCCGCGCCGGGGACACGCGACTCAGCCGCCGATCGCGCTCATCGTGCGCGCCGGCTGACGGAAGCCGGGCTCGTTGATGCGGTGCTTCAGCTCCTTGCGCCAGACCGCGTCGCGCACGAGCTCGGCCAGCTCGCCATCGCCCGCCCCGGCGCGCAGCGGGCCGCGCAGGTCCGTCTCGTGCAGCGAGAACAGGCAGGTGCGCAGCCTGCCGTCGGCGGTCAGCCGGATCCGGTTGCAGTCCGCGCAGAACGGCTCGGAGACCGGGTTGACGAAGCCGATCTCGCCGGCGCCGTCGCGGAAGCGGAAGACGCGCGCGGTTGCCGAGGGCTCGCGCGGCACCTCCTCGAGCGGGTGAACCGCGTCGATCGTCGCCCGCAGCTCCTCGCCGCTGAGCACCGCGTCGGGACTCCAGGCCCGGTCGGCGTCGAGCGGCATGAACTCGATGAAGCGCACCTGGAACTCGCCGCCGCGCGCGAACTCGGCGAAGCGCAGCGCCTCCTCCTCGCTGAAGTCGCGCATCGCGATCGCGTTGACCTTGATTGGCCGCACCTGCGGAAAGGCGGCGATCGCGCGCAGCCCGCGCAGCACCCGCGGCAGCGCGTCGCGGCGCGTGATCTGGAAGAAGCGGTCGCGCTGCAGCGAGTCGATCGAGACGTTGACGCGCCGCACCCCGGCCGCGGCCAGCGCGGCGGCGTCGCGCTCGAGCAGGTGGCCGTTGGTCGTCAGAGAGAGGTCGCGCAGCCCCTCGATCGCCGCCAGCATCGCCACCAGGCTCGGGAATTCCCGCCGTACCAGGGGCTCGCCGCCGGTCAGGCGCACGTCTTCGACGCCGAGCGCGACGAACAGGCGCACCAGCCGCTCGACCTCCTCGAAGGAGAGGATCTGCTCGCGCTCGAGCCAGGGCAGCCCCTCGGCGGGCATGCAGTACTGGCAGCGGAAGTTGCAGCGGTCGGTTACCGAGACCCGCAGGTCGGAGATCCGCCGCCCGTGCCCGTCGCGCAGCGGCTCGGCGGCGATCTCCTCGACGGGCGGCGGCGGATTCATCTCAGGAGCGCTCGGGTGGCGAGTGGAAGTGGCGGCGGCCGGCGAGCAGGTCGAGCGCGTGCGGGAGCGCTGCGAGGATCGCGCCGCCGGCCTGCTCGACCGCGTCGGGATTGCCCGGCAGGTTGACGATCAGGGTGCCGCCGCGAATGCCGGCGACCCCGCGCGAGAGCATCCAGTGCGGGGTGTGCTCGCGCGAGGCCACGCGCATCGCCTCGGCCAGGCCAGGCGCCTCGCGCTCGATTGCCGCCCGGGTGGCCTCCGGCGTCACGTCGTCGGGCGAGAAGCCGGTCCCGCCGCTGGTCAGGATCAGGTCGACCCGCGCCTCGTCGGCCCAGTGGCGCAGGCGCGACTCGATCGCGGCGCGGTCGTCGGCGATCGCCTCGGCGCCCTCGACCGTCGCGCCGAGCCGCTCCGCGAGCGTCGCCATGCGGGCGCCGCTCTCGTCCTCGCGCCCGCCGCCGGCCCGCGAGCTGCTCACGGTCAGCAGCGCTGCGCGCGGGCGCTCGCTCATCCTTCCTCCCCCTCCTCGAGGCGCCAGTCCGAGCGCCCGCCCGTCTTCTCGAGCAGCACGATCTGCTCGATCGCGACCCCCCGCTCGACCCCCTTGACCATGTCGTAGACGGTCAGCGCCGCCACCGCGCAGGCGCACATCGCCTCCATCTCGACGCCGGTGCGGGCGACCGTGCGCGCCTCCGCGGTCAGCTCGACCAGGCCGGCGGCGGCGTCGACGGCGCCCTCGACGTCGACGAAGGTGAGCGGCAGCGGGTGGGCGAGCGGGATCGTCGTCCCGGTCTGCTTGGCTGCCTGGATGCCGGCCAGCCGGGCGACGCCCAGCACCTCGCCCTTCGGCCCCTCGCCGCGCTCGACCGCGCGCGCCGTCTCGGGCGACATCCGCAGTCTCGCCCTCGCCCTCGCCCGCCGCTCGCCCGGCTGCTTGGCGCCGACGTCGACCATCCGCGCGCGGCCGTCCTCGCCGATGTGGCTGAGCTCGCTCACTCCCCGCCTCCGGCGAGCGGCGCCGCTCCCTCGACCCAGCGCCTCGCGCCCGCGCCGTCGACCTCGCGCTTCCAGATCGGCGCCTCGGCCTTGATCCGGTCGATCGCCTCGCGCGCCCCGGCGAACGCTTCGCCGCGGTGCGCGGCGGAGACGGCGACGATCACGGCCGGCTCGCCGAGCGGCACCTCGCCGACCCGGTGCTCGGCCGCGGCCGCCAGCAGCCCGTGCCGCTCGACGCACTCGCGCAGGACCGCGCCGATCTGCGCCTCGGCCATCTCGCGGTAGGCCTCGTACTCGAGCCGCGGCGCCTCGCGAGTCACCCCCTGGAAGCTGACCACCGCGCCGGCGCCCGGATCGGCGACCAGGCGGCAGATCCCGCCGCCGTCGAGCGGCTCGGCGCGCACCGCGGCGTGGACCGCCGGCCCGCCGCCGCTGACCGGCGGGATCAGGGCCAGCTCGTCCCCGGGGCGCAGCGCCGTGTCGGCGTCCGCGTAGGCGCGGTTGACGGCGAGGCGCAGCGGCAGGCGCGCGAGCGGCTCGGCCAGCCCGGGCTGCCGCGCGAGGGCGCGCAGCGCGTCGGCCGCCGTCGAGCGGTCCGGCAGCTCGATCTCGACCGAGTCGCTGCCGGCGGACTCGCGCAGCATCGCGAAGAGGCGGACGCTGAGGGTCATGGCCCGATGCTAGCCGGGGCGGCCTCGCGGTTCGAGCGGCCCGGGCCCTCGCCGACCAGCCGCGTCGCGGACGCCTTCCAGGCGGCGGTCACCGCCAGGCCGGGCCGCAGGCCGAGCCGCCGCGCCGACTCCGCCGTGATCTCGGCGCTGAGCGTCTGCGGGACCGCGATCCCGACCCGGGCCCGGTTGCCGACCGTGGTCACCGAGATGACCCTGCCACCGACCCGGTTGAGCATCGAGTCGAACGGCGGCGGGGCCCCGGCCGGCTCGATCGAGACGTCCCAGGGGAAGACGCAGACCGCCACCGGGCCCGCGGCGGCGTCGACGCTGCGCGCCCGGCCGCCGCCCCGCAGGCGCACCGTGGTCGGCTCGCCGGGCGGCGCCGGCTCGGCCTCGCCGCGCAGGACGACGGCGCCGGCGAAGTCGGCGACGAAGGGCGAGACGGGGCGGGCCGAGATCTCGGCCGCGTCGCCGCGCTGGACGATCGCGCCGCGGTCGATCACAGCGAGCTCGCCACCGAGCAACGCCGCCTCGTCGAAGGAGTGGGTGACGAGGACGACCGGCGCATCGAGCTCGGCCAGCAGCCGGTGCAGCTCGCCCAGCGCGGCGCGCCGGGTGGCGGTGTCCAGCGCCGCGAGCGGCTCGTCGAGCAGCAGCGCCCGCGGCCGCGCCGCCAGGGCTCGCGCCAGGGCGACCCGCTGGCGCTCGCCGCCCGAGAGCGCGCCGGGCCGCGCCTCGGCGAGGTGGGCGATGCCGAAGCGCTCGAGCATCGCCAGCGCCGCGCCGCGCCGTGCGCGGCGCCCCCCGGCGGCGCCATAGGCGACGTTGCGCCAGGCGCTCATCCGCGGGAAGAGGGCGTAGTCCTGGAAGAGGAGGCCGCAGCCGCGCCGCTCGGCCGGCACGTCGATGCCGCGCTCGGTGTCGAGCCAGGTCTCGCCGCCGAGCGCGACGCGGCCCCGGTCGGGGCTCAGCAGGCCGGCGATCGCGCCCAGCAGGGTCGTCTTGCCGGCGCCCGAGGGCCCGACCAGCGCCAGCGGCCGGCCGGGGCGCGCGGCGAGCTCCGCCGCCAGCTCGAAGTCGCGCAGCGGGGTGGAAACCCGAGCCTCGAGCGCCGCCGTCATCGGCTGCCCCCTCCCGCCAGGTCGCGCTCGCCGCCGAGCAGCTTCACCGCCAGCAGCAGCGCCGCCGAGACCAGGATCAGCACGGCGGAGAGGGCGAGCGCCGAGACGAAGCCGTCGGGCTCGCTGAAGTCGGCGAAGATCGCCAGCGGCGCGGTGCGCGTGACGCCCTGCAGCGAGCCGGCGAAGAGCAGCGTCGCGCCGAACTCGCCCAGCGCCCGCCCCCAGGCCAGGGCGAGGCCGGAGGCCAGCCCGCCGCGGGCGCTGGGCAGGGCGACGGTGGCGAAGGCGCGGAAGGGCCCGGCGCCGAGCGTCCGCGCCGCCGCCAGCAGCCGCGGGTCGACGGCCTCGAAGGAGGAGATCGCGCTGCGCAGGAAGAACGGCGCCGAGACGAAGACGAGGGCGACGACGACGCCGGCGGTCTGGAAGACGAGCTCGACCCCGGCGCCTTCGATCGCGTCGCCGAGGATGCCCCGCGGGCCGAACGCCGCCAGCAGGGCGATCCCGGCGACCGCGGGCGGCATCACGAGCGGCAGCTCGATCGCGGTCAGGACGAGCGCCCGGCCCCGGAACTCGCGGCCGGCGATCAGGTAGGCGGCCGGGGTGCCGACGACGATCACGACGAGGATCGCGATCGTGGTCGTCCGCAGGCTGAGCCAGAGCGCTTCGCGGGCCGCCGGCTCGCCGAGCGCGTCGAGCAGCCGGCCGGGGCCGGTGTCGGCGAACACGGCGACGACCGGGACGAGCAGGAAGGCGAGCCCCGCCAGCGCCGCCAGCAGCGCGATCCAGGCGAACGGGGAGGAGCGCCTCACGGCGGCGGCAGGAAGCCGGCCCGGCGCAGGTCCGCGGCCCCTTCGCCGTCGATCATCCCGTCGAGGAAGCGGCGCGCCGCGGCTTCGTCGCCCCGCTTGACCACGGCCGCCGCGTAGGCGACGTCGGGCTGCAGCCGCGCGGGGACCCGGATCGTCTTCACCGCGCCTCCGGCCGCCCGGGCGTCGGTCGCGTAGACGAAGCCGGCGTCGGCGGCGCCCTGCGCGACCTTGGCGATCACCGAGCCGACGTCGGGCTCTTCGGAGCGGACGTTCGCCATGATCGCGCGCCGCTCGCCCGCCGGGAGGCGGCCGAGCACGGTGCGCGTGTAGGCGCCGACCGGCACGGCGGCGTCGCCGATCGCGATCTCGACCCCGGGCTCGGCCAGGTCGGCGAGCGAGGAGACGTCGCTGCCGGCCGGGACCGCGACGACGAGCGAGTTGGCGGCGAAGAGGCGCGGCCTGTCCACGAGGCCTTCCGCGAACAGCCGGGCCGGGTACGCGGTGTCGGCGGCGGCGAAGAGGTCGGCGTGGGCTCCGCGGCGGATCTGCGCGGCGAGCCGGTCGGAGCCGGCGAAGCTGGGCTTGACGTCGGCGCCGCGGTAGGAGGCGGCGTATTCGGTGAGCGCGCCCTGCAGCGAGGAGGCGCCCAGCACGACCAGGCCCTCGTCTCCACCGCCGCCGCAGCCGGCGGGGAGGACCGTGAGCGCCCCGATCGCGACGAGCGCCCCGATCGCCGCGATGCGCCGCACCTTCATGCCCGGGCAGTGTAGGCAAGCCCCGCGCGTGTAATCGATTCGTCATATGTGTCGGACAGACTGCCTGCTCGTTGGCTCACCTGCTTGTGATCGCAAAGGCTCCGGCGCCGGGGCGCTCGAAGACCCGGCTCTGCCCACCATGCACCCCCGAGCAGGCGGCGGCGCTGGCCGAGGCGGCGCTCGCCGACACGCTCGAGGCGGCGGCGGCGACGCCCTGCGACGGCCGCACCCTGGTCCTCGACGGCTCGCCGGGCGACTGGCTGCCGGAGGGCTTCGGGGTCCTCCCGCAGTGCGGCGGCGGGCTCGGCGAGCGCCTCGCCGCGGCCTTCTCGCACCGCACGGGGCCGACCCTGCTGATCGGAATGGACACGCCGCAGGTCGGCCCCGAGCTGCTCGGCGAGTCGCTCGAGGCGCTCGAGCGAGCGGGCGCCGAGAGCGTGCTCGGCCTCGCCGAGGACGGCGGCTACTGGGCGATCGGCTTCCGCAGGCCCGATCCCGCCGCCTTCGAGGGCGTGCCGATGAGCAGCGCGCGGACCGGCGCCGCCCAGCTCGAGCGGCTGCGCCGGCTGGGGCTGCGGGTGCGCCACCTGCCGTGCCTGCGCGACGTCGACTACCTGGAGGACGCCTACAGCGTCGCCGCGCAGCGACCCCGGGGGGCGTTCGCGCGGGCGCTGCGCGAGCTGGAGCCGAGCCTTGCCTGAGCCGGCGCCGCCCAGCGCCACCGAGCTCTACGAGCGGGGGCTCGACGAGTTCGGCGCCTTGCCCGTCCCGCTCGCCTACCACGTGCGCGGCGACGACGGCACACACCGCCGCGTCCCCTTCGAGCGCTGGCTGCGGCGTGCCGCCGACGAGGAGGAGCAGCTGCTCGAGTGGGCCGTCGGGCCGGTGCTCGACGTCGGCTGCGGCGCGGGCCGTCACCTGCATGCGCTGCGCCGCCGTGCCGTCAGCGCGACCGGGGTCGAGATCTCCGCCCGCGCCGCGCAGATCGCCCGCGGCGGCGGCGCCGAGGTGCTCGAGGGCTCGATCTTCGACGTGCCCGAGCGGACGATGTGGGGCACGGCGCTCCTGCTCGACGGCAACATCGGGATCGGCGGCGACCCGCGCCGCCTGCTGCGCCGCGTCGCCGAGCTGCTGCGCCCCGGCGGCAGGGCGCTGGTCGAGCTCGACCCGCCCCGCTCGGGGACGCGTGTGCTGCGCCTGCGGCTGGAGGGTCCGCACGCGGTCAGCGAGTGGATCCCCTGGGCCTGGGTGGAGGTCGACGCGATCGGGCCGCTCGCCGCGGCCGCCGGGCTCTCCCTGGAGGACGTCTGGTCGACCGAGCGGCGCTGGTTCGCGCGGCTCGCCCGCGGGCCCGCGCGGTGAGCCGGCTGGAGCGGCTCGGCGGGGACCGGGTCCCGGCCCTGGTCGCGGCGGCGACGGCGCTGACGATCGCGGTCGGGCTGGGCGCCAAGCTCGCCGGGGTCGACTGGCGCACGCCGGCGCAGCCGCTCAACATCTCCCTGCAGCCGGCGCTCTCGCCCTGGGCGGCGCTCGGGCTCGCCGTCCTGGTCGGGTCGCTGTACGCGGCGCGGCGGTTGCAGCGGGCGGCGATCGGCGCCGCCTGGTTCGGCCTCGCCGGGTTCGCGCTGACCCTGCTCACGCGCCTGGCGCTGAACGCGATCCGCGCCGGCCCGGTGGACTGGTACGACGTCTTCGTCGTCCGGCCGCACGGCGAGGGGACGACCGAGTACCTGCCGGCGCTGCCGGCGCTCGGCCACGGCGTCGGCCCCTTCCTCGACCGCTTCGACTCGCTCGTGCCCGAGCTGCCGGTTCACGCCGCCGGCAACCCGCCGGGGCTGCTGCTGACCATGCACGCGCTCGGCATCGACACGGCCCAGGGGCTGGCGGCGCTGACGATCGCGATCGGCGCGATGGCGACCCCGGCGCTCTACGCGCTGGCGCGCGACCTGTTCGACGAGGCGACCGCGCGCGTCGCCGCGCTGCTCTTCGTCTTCGTGCCGACCTCGCTGCTCTACGGGGCGACCTCGGCCGACGCCATGTACGTGGCGCCGGCGATCCTCGCCGCCGTCTGGCTCGTCTCCCGCCGCACCCGGACGATGCTGCTCGGCGCCGCGGCGCTCGCGCTCTCCTCGTTCCTCTCCTACGCCCTGCTCGCGATCGGCGTCTGGGCGGCGCTGGTGCGCTGGCGCCGCGACGGCCGGGTCGCCGCGCTGCGCATCGTCCTCGCCTGTGGGGTCGCGGTGCTCGCCTTCTACCTCGCGCTCTACCTGGCCAGCGGGTTCGACCTGCTCGCCGTGCTGCGGGCCACCCACGACCGCTACCACGACGGGATCGCCAACGTGCGGCCCTACCTCTTCTACCTCTTCGGCTCCCCCGCGGCCTTCCTCTTCATGCTCGGCCCGGTCGCCTGGCTGGCGGCGCGCGCGCTCGGCGCCGGCGAGGACACCGCGATCGCGCTCGCCGTCGTCGTCGCCGTCGCGGCGGTCGGCGGCTACACGAAGGGGGAGACCGAGCGCATCTGGATCTTCCTCGTTCCGCTCGCCTGCCTCTCCGCGGCGCGGGCGCCGCGCGCCGAGCGCCTGCCCGCGATCCTCGTCGCGCTCACCGTCCAGGCGATCCTGATCGAGGCGCTGTTCACGACCAAATGGTGAGGCCGACCAGGCGGTGAGGCGTCAGGGTTCAGCGCAGCTCAGCCGTGGCGAACTCGCGCATCCCCGCCTCCAGCCCGACCTCCGCCCGGAAGCCGAGCCGCTCGGCCGCCAGGCCCGAGTCGGCGAAGACGTGGCGGACGTCGCCGAGCCGGAACTCGCCGGTCACGCGGGGGGCCGGCGCACCGGGGCCCGCCGCCCGCGTCAGCAGGTCGGCCATCTCCCCGATCGAGCGCGGTTCGCCGCTGGCGACGTTGAAGGCGCCGGCCGCGCCGGCCTCGGGGTCGAGCGCGATCAGGTTGGCGCGGGCGACGTCGGCGACGTGGACGAAGTCGCGCAGCTGGCGCCCGTCCTCGAAGACCGCGGGGGACCGCCCGGCCGCGATCGCGCTGCGGAAGATGCTGGCGACGCCGGCGTAGGGGGTGTCGCGCGGCATCCGCGGCCCGTAGACGTTGTGGTAGCGCAGCGCCGTGAAGCGCACGCCCTCCTGCTCCCGCGCGAACAGCGCGCAGAGCTGCTCCTGGTGCAGCTTCGTCGCCGCGTAGAGGCTGCGCGGGTCCAGCGGCGCGTCCTCGGGGACCGGGCGCGGCTCGAGCGGCTCGCCGCAGCGCGGGCAGGGCGGCTCGAAGCGCCCCGCTTCGAGGTCCCGCCTGGCGCGCGCCGGGGGTCGCACGCGGCCGTGCCGGGCGCACTCGTAGCCGCCCTCGCCGTAGACGACCATGCTGCTGGCGAGGACGAGCGGCCCGCGGTAGCGCCGCGCCGCCAGCGCGGAGAGCAGCCGCGCGGTCCCGAGGTCGTTGGCCGCCACGTAGTCCTGAGCCTCGCCGAAGTCGAGCCCGAGCCCGACCATCGCCGCCTGGTGGCAGACGGCGTCGACGCCGTCGAGCGCCGCGGCGACGGTCTCGGGGTCGGTGACGTCGCCGATCCGCAGCTCGGCGGCCGGGTTGAGGTAGCCGGGGCGGCCGCTGTGGGCGGCGGGGTGCAGGCAGTCGAGCACGCGCACCTCGCGGCCGGCCTCGACCAGCCGGTCGACCACATGGGAGCCGATGAACCCCGCTCCTCCGGTGACGAGCACGCAGCCTGGCACCGGCGCAGCCTAGATGGTTGATGGTGACCGGCACGGGCCGTGCCGCGGTTCACAGACTGTTCATCTGCGCGTGGGAGGCTGAGCGGGTGGGCCTCCGCCGGAATCTGTGCGGCCCGACGGCGATCGCGTTCGCCGCGCTCGCTCTCGGCTGCGGTGGCAGCGATTTCCCGCGCGCCGCCGAGCCCGCCGCGTCCCCGCCCCTGCGCAGCCGGCCGGCGGGGACCGTGACCGAGCTCGGCGCCAGGCCCGAGGGGATGGTCTTCGACCGGGCCGCCGGCCTGCTCGCCGTCGTCGTCCGCGAGCCCGACCGGCTCGAGTTCGTCGACCCGGCCACGCTCGCGGTCGTGCGCGGCGTGCCGCTGCCGGCGCCCGCGCGGCACCTGGCGCTCGCCCCCTCGGGCGCGGCGGTCCTCGTGCCGGCCGAGGAGGCGAACGAGGTGCTCGAGGTCGCCCCGCGGCGGGGGGTGCTGGCGAGCGTCCCGGTCGGCGAGCACCCCCACGACGCGGCCTCCGCCGCCGGCTCGGTCTTCGTCTCCGACGAGCGCGCCGACGCGGTCTCGGTGCTGCGCGGCGGCCGCGACGTGGCGACCCTCGCGGCGCCCGCCCAGCCGGGCGGGATAACCGCCGTGGGCGGCCGCTACATTGTCCTCGTGGCCGTCGCCGAGCGGGTCCTGCAGGTCTACGACGCGCGCACCCGGGAAGCGCTCGGGCGCGCCCCCGCCGGGACCGGGCCGACGCACGTGGTCGGGCTCGGCGACGCCGCCTACGTCGCCGACACCGAAGCCGGCCTGGTGCGCGAGTTCCGGATCGGGCGGCGGCCGCGCCAGGTGGCCACGGCCGCCGCGCCCGGCGCCCCCTACGGGATCGACGTCGACCCGCGCCGCCGCCGGCTCTGGGTGACGCTGACCGCGCGCAACCGGCTCGCCGGCTACGCGCTCGGCGGCCGGCGGCCGCGCCGCTTCGCCGCCTACCCGACCGTGCGCCAGCCGAACTCGGTCGCCGTCGACCCGCGCTCGGGCGACGTCTTCGTCGCCGGCCGCGGCGGCCGCCTGCAGCGGATCTCGCCCAGTGGAGGGGGGGCGCCGTGAAGCTGCGCCCGCCCCGCCTGCCCGAGCGACCGCCGCCGGGCCCGACCCGGCCGGGCTTCTGGCGCAGCCCCCTGCGCGGGCCGTGGCTCACCTCGCTGTTCGGCTCGGCGCTGCTGCCGCTCGTCCTCGTCTGCGCGGTCACCGGCTTCCTCTCCCAGGCCTCCTACAACCCCGGGCTCGGCAACTCGCTGCTGCCCGGCGGCGGCCTCGGCTTCGACTTCTACTTCTTCTCCTGGCCGACGCGGCCGTCCTACCTCTACGCCGTGACCCAGGGCCTGCACGTGACCAGCGGCCTGATCGCGATCCCGCTGCTGCTGGCGAAGCTCTGGTCGGTGATGCCGAAGCTCTTCGAGTGGCCGCCGGTGCGCTCGCTCAGCCACCTGCTCGAGCGTCTCTCGCTCGCCCTGCTGGTCGGCGGCGCCCTCTTCGTCTTCTTCACCGGGCTGCTCAACATCCAGCTCTACTACCCGTGGCCGTTCACCTTCCTGCCCGCCCACTACTACGGCTCCTTCGTCTTCCTCGCTGCCTTCGCCCTGCACGTCGGGCTGAAGCTGCCGACCGTGCTGCGCGCGTTCCGCGAGCGCGGGGTGGTGGGGCCGCTGCGCGCCGACCCGCGCCACAGGGCCCGCGAGCCCTACCGCGAGGGGACGACCACGCCGCTGGGCCCGGACGCGCCGACGATGTCGCGGCGCACGCTGATCGCGACCGTCGGCGCCGCCTCGCTCGGCGCCGGCTTCATGGGCGCGGCGCAGGCGATCGGCGGCCCGTTGCGCTCGTTCGGGCTGCTCGCCCCGCACGGGACGCAGCTCAGCGACGGGCCCAACGGGTTCCAGATCAACAAGACCGCGAAGGCGGTGGGGATCGAGCCGGCCCAGGTCGGGCGCTCGTGGCGGCTGCGGCTGGCCGGGCGCGGCGGCATCGAGCTGACGCGCGACCAGCTGCTGGCGATGCCGCAGCGGACCTGCGACCTGCCGATCGCCTGCGTGGAAGGCTGGTCGACGACGCAGTCCTGGACCGGGGTGCGGCTGCGCGACCTGGCCGCGGCGGTCGGCGTCGAGGCCCCCGACCGGGTCGTGGTCGAGTCGCTGCAGCGCGCCGGCTCGCTGCGCGAAGTGACGCTCAGCGCCGGCCAGGTGGCCGACGAGCGCAGCCTGCTGGCGCTGCGCGTCAACGGCGCCGACCTCTCGCTCGACCACGGCTACCCGGCGCGCGTCATCGTCCCCGCCGCGCCCGGCGTCCACTGCACCAAGTGGGTGTCCTCGATGCGCTTCGAGGCGGCCTGATGGCGGAGCGCCTGCGGGCCCGCTACGGCGCCTCGCCGCTGCACGCGCTGGCCGTGATCGCCAGCTTCGCGATCGCCGGTTACGGCTTCCTGCGCTTCGCCCAGGGCGCCTCGCCGCTGGGGACCTTCGCCTGGTTCGCGGCGGCAATCGTCGCCCACGACCTGCTCGCCTTCCCGCTCTACTCGGCGCTCGACCTGCTGGCCCGCGGCGCGCTGGCCGGCCGGGACGGGCTTGCCGAAGACACTCGCCGGGTGCCGGCGATCAACCACCTGCGCGTTCCCGCGATACTCAGCGGCATGGCGCTGCTGATGTTCTTCCCGCTGATCCTCGGCCTCGACTCGGCCCGCTACACGGCGGACACCGGCCTCGGCGTCGACGGCTATCTCGGCCGCTGGCTCGGCATCTGCGGGGCGCTCTTCCTCGGCTCGGGGGCGATCTACGCGCTGCGGCTGCGGCGGGCCGGCCGCGCGGCGCGGGGCGCGGAGCGGGCGGAGAGCTGAGCTTGCCGGACGTCGTCCTGCCGGTGCTCGACGAGGCCGAGGCGCTGCCCGGCGTGCTGGCGGCGATGCCGCCCGGCTACCGCCCGATCGTCGTTGACAACGGCTCGGCCGACGGCTCGCCGCGGATCGCGGCCGAGCTCGGCGCCGAGGTCGTCGCCGAGCCGCGGCGCGGCTTCGGCGCCGCCTGCCAGGCCGGCCTCGTCGCGGCGACGGCGGACGTCGTCTGCTTCATGGACTGCGACGGCTCGGTCGACGCGGGCCGCCTGCCGGCCTTCGTCGCCGCGCTCGAGGACGGCGCCGACCTCGTCGTCGGCGCCCGTCGGCCCGAGCGCGGCGCCTGGCCCCCGCACGCGCGGATCGCCAACCGCCTGCTCGCTCGCGAGCTGCGCCGCCGCACCGGGCTGGCGCTCAGCGACAACGGGCCGATGCGCGCGGCCGGCCGCGCCGCCCTGCTCGGCCTCGGCCTGCGCGACCGGCGCAGCGGCTGGCCGCTGGAGACGGTGCTGCGCGCCCACGCCGCCGGCTGGACGATCGCCGAGCTGCCGATCGCCTACCGTCGCCGCGCCGGCCGCTCCAAGGTCACCGGCACCGTCCGCGGCACCGCCCAGGCCGTCGCCGACATGTCGGCCCTGCTGCGCAGCATCGACGCCGGGTAGCGCCCGGACGGCTCAGCTACAAGCGGCGTTAACGCGCCGACGGGTACTCACACCACTACCTGCGACTTGACTGCCCAGGCCCGGCTCGCACGAAATGCCCGCCCGATGTCGCCCACCCCGCCCTCGTCGTCAGCGCGTCCTGCTACGCGATCCTGAATGCCGCTCGCGCCGCGCTTTCAGAGCATGGCCTCTTCGCCAAGACCCACGGCGACACCTGGTCCATGTTTAGCGAGCGCTTCGTTGCCACCGGCGCCTTCGACGCCGACCTCTACGAGGTCGCCGGCCGCACCCAAGAGGCGCGCCAGGAAGGGGACTACCAGGCAAAGCCGCTCTCGCCCGAGTTGGCGCGTGAACTGCTCGATGGCGCTGACGAATTCGTTTGGGCTGTCGAGCACACGCTCGGCCCGGGCGAGGATTCTTAGTGCTCCAAGTCAGAAGTTCCGCCGCGATCATGCGGCGAGGGCGAGCTGGCCGGCTTCGCGCTCGGCAAGGCGCTCCAGCCAGCGGTCGAGGGGCGCCCTCGGCGGGTGGCTCGCAGGCGATCGCCTTGACCTCGGTGACCTCTTCCGGGGGGAAAACGGCTCGGGCGTCCCGAGCGCGGTCTGTCCTCGAGCCCGTCGAGTCCCTCGGAGGCGAAGCGTCTTCGCCATTGGCCGACCCGCTCGACGGACATGTCGACGCGGGTCGCGATCTGGGAGTTCGACATCCCCTCGGCCGCAAGCAGGGCGATCTTCGCCCGCACCACCGTGCGGTAGGGGAGCTTCAGGCAGGAGGCCCGGTGGTCCAACTCTCCGCGGGTCTCCTCATCGAGTTCGATTGTGGGGGGTGGCAGCGGCACGCCAGGAGATTCGCCGGTTCGCGCCGAAGTCCTTTACGTTTCGGAGACGGAACTTCTGACTCGGAGCACTAAGGAGCCCGCGATGCAGCTAGGCAGGCTGGACTCGATCCGGTCGATCGGGGACGATGTGAGGAATGGTCGTCATAGACGAGAAAGAACGAGTGCCGCCGCTCGACGACGCTGCGTTGCAGAGACTTAGTCATGCGCTTGACTGCAAGGGGGTCATCGCCGCGATGCTCATCGGCTCTCAAGCGCGTGGGACGCCGGGGCCGCTTTCCGACGTTGATATTGCTGTGTGGCACGAGGCCGGGCTCGATCCGGCGGACCGGCTGCAGCTGCAGGTCAAACTGGCTCGTCTCGCCGGCGAAACGCTTCGCACCAACGAAGTCGACATCGTCATGCTCAACCAGGCACCGCCGTTGCTGCGCCACCGGGCGATTCGAGACCGCAAGCTGTTGGTCGAGCGCGATCCGGTCGCGCGAGTTCGCCTCGACGCGCGGGCCCTGCTCGACTATCTCGATACCAAGCCGCTGCGGGTGGAGATGTCGAGGGGGTTGCGCAAGCGCATCAGGGAGGGTCGTTTTGGTCGACCCTGAAAGCATCGACTCGCGGCTCGAGCGCCTCTCCGAGCTGCTCGCGGAGTCGGAGCGGATACGGGCCGGTGGTCGTGCCGCCTATGATGCAGCGTTTCGGGACCGGCTCGCCGCGCAGCATGCGATCCAGCTGGCGATTCAGATTTGCGTTGACGTCGGCGCTCACCTGATCGCGGAACTCGGACCGAGGATGCCCGACGACTATAAAGGGGTCTTTGCGGCTCTTCGCGAGCCCCTCGGGCTTTCCCCCGAGCTGGTGGAGGGACTCTCCGCGGCGGCCGGGATGCGCAACGTCCTGGTTCACGCCTATCTGGACGTGGACGATGACGAGGTGTGGGAGGCCCTCGAGCACCTCGACGACTTACGCGATTTCGCGGCGGCTGTCAGACGAGTCGAGGAAGAAGAGGGCTGAGTAGCGCCTGGGGGTAGCATTTCGGTCGCATAACCGTCGCAAACCGGCTCCTCACCCGGACGCCCTTGGGACTTTCAAGCAGGCGGCCGGGTGCGTTTGAGATTTCGGCGAGTTACGGCCGCCCGGCTTGGAGAGGCCGGGGGAGGGTGGCGCACCAGGCGGCGAAGATCGCGATCGCGACGATCGCGCCGAGCCAGTGCAGCCCGACGAGCACGAAGAGGCCGCTGACGGCGCCGGCGCCGACGGCGCGTACGAGCACCGGCGCCTCCGGCAGCCCGACGACCCGGGCGGTGAGCCAGGCGCAGGCGAGCCAGGCGAGCGGGCCGACCAGCCAGCCCCAGCTCTCGAAGAAGCCGTGGGAGAAGATCAGCGCCAGCAGCACGGACAGCAGCGCCACGGCCGCCGTCTGCAACGCCGCCACCCGCCAGAGGATCGCCGAGTCGAGGTCCACGGCCGCGATTCTGCCAGGCGAGCCGAACGCGCTGGTCAGAAAGCCGCCTTCGCGCCATAATCGAATCTCTCCCGGGCGGTTAGCTCAGCTGGGAGAGCACCTGCCTTACAAGCAGGAGGTCACTGGTTCGAGCCCAGTACCGCCCATCGCCTCGGTGAGCTATGCGCCCGCCGCCGGGCATCCCGCACGGGCTTCGAATCTCGTTTATCGGGGATGCCTGGCGACGCGCAAGCTCATGGCAACCAAGTTATGAGCCGGCTGGCGACCCCGCATCCGCCCGATCTGCGGTTCCCGCGTGTGGCTTTCTACTGGCGAACGCAATCGGCGCTAGCCTTGCCTCGTGGTCGATTCGACTCTGCCAGCCGGCGAGCGCCGCGCGCCGCCGCTTCCGAACGAGCGGGCGCTGGAGCTTTTCGAGCCGCCCCTCCGGCCGGAGGACATGGATGCCGGGCGCGGCTACCTCGACCTGCTCGGCGAGCAGGACCCGACCGGCGCCCACCCCGGCCAGCGGCTGATGCTGAGCCGGGCGCTGCCACTGGCCTACCAACGCCTCTGGCGCCCCGCCAGCGCCCGCCTGCTGATGGGGCTGCGGGGTCCCGACACCGCGGAGGAGCACCGCATGGCGCTGGAGATGCTCTCGATCGAGCCCGGCGACCGGGTGCTCGATGTCGGCTGCGGCCCCGGCAATTTCACCCGTGACTTCGCCGCGGCCGCCGGCGCCACCGGTCTGGTCGTCGGCCTCGACGCCTCCGCCACGATGCTCGAGACGGCGGTGCGCGAGACCGAGGGTGAGAACGTCGCCTATGTCCGCGGCGACGCCGGCGCGCTGCCCTTTCGCGACGGCGGCTTCGACGCGGTCTGCTGCTTCGCCGCCCTCTACCTGATCGAGCGGCCGTCGCGGGCGCTCGAGGAGATCGTCCGCGTGCTCGCTCCGGGCGGCCGGGTCGCGCTGCTGGCGAGCTGCAACCGGGGGCCGTTGCCGGGCTCGGTGGCCGACGCGGTCGTGCGTCCGCTGAGCGGGGTGCGGGTCTTCGGCCGCGACGAGCTGACCGCGGCCCTCGCCGAGGGCGGCCTGGCCGGGATCGAGCAGCGGGTCGCCGGCTTCGCGCAGTTCGTCTCCGCTAGGAAGCCGGGCTGATGGCGCACATGGGCGGCAGCGCGAGCGCCGAGATCGAGGCCCCGATCGAGGCGGTCTGGGCGGTGGTCGAGGACGTGCTGATCGCGCCCGACTGGCAGGGCGGCCTGGTGGCGATCACGCCGCTCGAGCGCGACGCCGAGGGCCGGCCGACCCTGGTCGAGAGCGAGAGCGACGTCAAGGTCAGGCGGGTGAAGACGCAGGTGCGGTTCAGCTACGAGCCGCCGGTGCGGCTCTCCTGGACGCAAGAGAAGGGCGACCTCGAGTCCGTCGAGGGCTCCTGGGCCCTGGAGGACCTCGGCGGAGGACGCACGCGGGCGACCTACACGCTCGACAGCGACCCCGGGCGGGTGCTGGGGATGCTCCTGCGGGGACCGGTCGAAAGCGCGGTGATGGCGATGCTGGTCAACGCCCGGCCGGGCGAGCTGAAGGCCTACGTCGAGGACCGCTGAGCCCGGCCCGCCACAGTATGTTCCCGCCATGACCGACAGGGATCTCTCCGTAGTCGTCTTCGGCGCGACCGGCGTCACCGGGCGCCGCGTCGCCGCCTACCTCGCCGAGTGGGCCGCCGAGGCCGGGGCCGCTTGGGCGCCGGCCGGGCGCGACCCCCGCAAGGTCGAGCGCGTGCTCGGCGAGATCGGCGTCGAGCCGCCCGAGGTGCTCACCGCCGATGTCGGCGACCCCGCCTCGCTCGCCGCGATGGCGTCGCGCGCCCGCGTCGTCCTCGACCTCGTCGGCCCCTACACGCTCTACGGCGAGCCGGTGATCGAGGCCTGCGTCGCCGGCGGCGCCCATTACGTCGACCTGACCGGGGAGATCCCGTTCGTGCGGCGGATGATCGACGCCTACGACGAGCGGGCGAAGGCGGCCGGCGTGAAGGTAGTCGAGGTCTGCGGCTTCGAGGCGCTGCCGCCGGACCTCGCCGTCCTGCTCGCAACCGAAACTGCGCGCGAGCGCTGGGATGAGGCGCTCGCCGAGGCCGATCTCGACATCGCCACCCGGCAGCCGTCCGGGCGGGTCGGCCTCGAGGACCTGATGTCGGGCGGGACGATGCAGAGCATGGCCGAGACCACCGGCGGCGAGGGCGCCGAGCTCATAGCCGACCCGGCGGCGCTCGTCGCCGATCCCGACCTGGCGGCGGCGATTCGCCGCCGCAGCCCGATCGAGCTGGCGCCGCGCGTCAGCTCGCGCGGCGACGCGATCGCCCCGATGACGCCCGCCGCCTTCATCAACCCGGCCGTGATCCAGCGCACCGCGGCATTGCTCGCGGCCGAGCGCGGCGATGGCGCCGAGCCGTTCAGCTACCGCGAGGGGATCGCGATTCCCGGCGGTCCCGCTTCGCTGCCGCTGCGCTACGCGGCCGCCGGAGCGCTCGGGGCGGTGCAGGCGGGCTCGCGCGCCCTCTCCCGGGCGCGGCCCTCGGTGCGCCGGCGGGCCGCGGCGGCGATGCGCAAGACCTTCCCGTCCTCGGGCTTCGGCCCCAAGAGCCGGCTCGAGGAGTGGTCCTGGACGCTGACCCTCGAGGCCCGCACCGAGGGCGGCCACCACCTGCGGGTCGAGATGGACGGCGAGGGCCATCCCGGCTACCTGACGACGGCGACGGTGCTCGGCGAGGTCGGCCTGCTGCTCGCCGAGGAGGGTGCGACGCCCGCCCGCGCGGGCTGCCTGACCCCGGCCGCCGCCCTCGGCGCCGGCTGCCTCGCCCGCCTCGAGCGCGCCGGCGCCCGCTTCCGCGTCGCCTCCTGAGCGACCCGCCGGCGACTTTTTACGTGCCCCAGCCCGTACAAAGTCCACAGCGTCAGCGTGAGAGCTTCGCCCGCAGCCGCTGCCAGAGCGAGGGCGCCCGCGGCTGGGTGCGGCGCCACTCTTCCTCGGTCGGCAGGCGCCCCGCCTTGCGGGCGGCGAGCACGCAGCCCGTATGGGCGTGGCGCCGCCGTTCCATGTCGCCTTCCGGGGCGATCAGGAAGTGCTCGCTGAGCGCCGGCAGGTGCTTGCCGCAGAGCGGGCAGCGGTAGGTCGCCGGCTTGCGGTTCTGCGCCGGCCGCATCGTCCACCAGCGCACGTGCCGTCGCTCGTGCACCGTTATGGGCCTGTTAGCGACGGCACGTCTACGGTGCGACGTGGAGCTGGGGGGTGACGGTGCCGCCGCGGCGGCGCTCCTGCTCCTTTACGACGTCGAAGAAGACGTCGTTGCGGCCGCGGCGCATGCGATAGGGGAAGGCGTCGTGGGCGCCGCGGCTCGCCGCGGCCATCGCGCGGAAGCTCGCCTCGTGCGCGCGCGTCCAGCGGATGCCGAAGATCCGGCGCACGCGCGGCGGCAGCGTTCCCTTGATCATGTGGTTCTGCAGCGCCAGGTTGCCGCGAGCGGGCAGCGGCACCGGCTGGCGAAAGGCGACGAGCGGCGCCATCGCGAGCCCATGCTCGGTCGCCGCCAGGTCGGGCGCCGCGAGCTTGCCGTCGAACCACTCCCTGAACTCGGCGTAGGTCGCCGGGACCTCGCTCGGCGGCAGGCCGAACAGCTCGCCGAAGCGCACGTAGTCGCGCCACAGCGCCTCGCGCTCCGCCGGGTCGAGCGGACGCACCAGCGTCTCGTACATCGCCCGCCCCGAGTCGGCGATCACCGCCAGCGTCCACAGCATCAGCTCCGGGTCGAAGGCCGAGTAGGGGGTGCCGGCGGGGTGGGGCCCGGCCGCGTCGGGCAGCTCGCCCCCGATCGTCTCATGCAGCCGGCGGACTCGCGCCAGCACCTCGTCCGCCTCGGCGCGGGTCCCGAGGAAGACGGTCTCCTGCGCCTTCGCCGTGCGCGCCAGCCGCTCGAACGGCCGGTCGCCGGAGCGCGTCTGCAGCATCGTGCCGGTGTAGGTGAGCGGTTCGAGCGCGCCGATCAGCAGCGCCCGCTGCCCGTAGAGCAGCCCGACGGCGCGCTCGCCGTGCACCCGGCGTGCCAGCGACTCGCCCGGTGGGAAGTAGTGCTCCTCGGCTTTCACCGAGGGGAGACTCTACTCCGGCTTCGGCTGATCGGAGGAGAGCGCCGGCGTCGGCGCCGGGGGCCCTACGCTCACCCGCCTGCTCGCCGGAAGCCCGTGCGCAGCGAAGATCTCGTCGAGTTCCTCGCGGGTCAGCGTCTCGCGCTCCAGCGCCGCCGTCGCCAGGTCGTCGAGGCACTCGCGGTTCGCGCCCAGCAGCGCCCGCGCCCGGCGGTAGGCCTCGCGGGCCAGCGTCATCGCCGCCACGTCGACGTCGCGCCGCGTGCGGTCTGACATCGCGTAGTCGCCGGTCGGCAGCGCGATCGGCGGCGCCCCGTCGGCGTCCAGCGCCACGCCCATGCCGAACTCGGCGACCATCTGGCGGCAGACCATGTGCACGCGCTGCAGGTCGTCGACCGCGCCGGAGTAGGAGGCGTCCATCACCTCCTCCTCGGCGGCGCGCCCGCCGAGCAACGTGACCAGCTCGTCGAGCAGCTCCTCGCGCGACTTCAGGTAGGTGTCCTCCTGCGGCGAGTGGCCGACGAAGCCGAGCGCCGGCCCGCGCGGCACGATGCTGAGGATCTCCGGCGGGTCGAGCCCGAGCAGCCGCCGGCAGAGCGCGTGGCCGGCCTCGTGGTAGGCGACGATCCGCCGCTCCTTCGGCGTCAGCCGCCGTGCCTGCTGGGAGCCGACCGACTGGCGCAGCAGCGCCTCGTCGAGGTCTTCGCGCGCGATCGCGCCCCGCCCCGCGCGCCCGGCGATGATCGCTGCCTCGTTCAGCGCGTTGGCGAGCTGCGCGCCGGTCATCCCGGCCGTCTTGCGCGCCACGTCGGTCAGGTCGAGGTCGGGCCCCAGCGGCTTGCCCTTGGCGTGCGTTCGCAGGATCGCCTCGCGCCCGTCGCGGTCCGGCGGCGCGACCAGCACCTGGCGGTCGAAGCGCCCCGGCCGCAGCAGCGCCTTGTCGAGCTTGTCGACGTAGTTGGAGGCGGCGATCACGATCACCGTCCCCGGATCCTTCTCGAACCCGTCGAGCTCGACCAGCAGCTGATTCAGCGCCTGCTCGCGCTCGCTCGAGCCGCCATCTCCACCGCCGCCGCTGCGCGCCCCCCCGACCGCGTCCAGCTCGTCGATGAAGATGACGGCCCGGCCCGACTTGCGCGCCTCCTTGAACAGGCGCCGGATGCGGGCGGCTCCCCTCCCCACGAACATCTCCACGAAGCTCGAGCCCGAGGCCGAGAAGAAGTCCACTCCGGCCTGCGCGGCGACCGCCCGGGCGAGCATCGTCTTGCCGGTTCCCGGCGGGCCGAACAGCAACACGCCGCGCGGCGCCTGCGCGCCCAGCGCCTCGAAGCGCTTCGGCTCGCGCAGCCATTCGGCGACGTCGACCAGCTCCTCCTTGGCGGCGTCGACGCCCTGCACCTCGTCCCAGAGCACGGGCTCGGTCTTGCTCGCCTTGACCGTCTCCGGCTTGGTCGCGCCGAGCGTCCCGCGCAGCAGCGTGACGAAGACCAGCAGCAGGCAGAACATGAAGACGACGCCGAAGACCGGGTACCAGTCGAAGAAGAAGGTCTTGATTTCGGACGCGGCGAGCGCCAGCGGCAGGAGCATCGAAGGAGTTTCAGGCCAAATGTCCACCGCGCCTATCGCATATCCGTCCGCGGATACCGGATTTGGCTCTGGGACCGACCCCGATATCGGCTAGTTGCGGACGACCTGCGAGCCGCCGACGATCGCCTCCAGGCCGTCGTCAGAGAAGACGATCCAGGCCTTGTTGCCGCCGTCGTAGTCGGGCGCCCAGAGCTTCAGCGTCGCCGGACGGTCCCAGACGGTGACCTGCTCGTCGCCGGTCTGCTCCAGGCCGCGCCAGATCCGTACGAAGGGGTTCTGCTCCCACTCCTCGCCGATCGTCGTCGGCTCGCGATGGCCGGGGTGGACGCGGGTCTCGGGCGGCAGCTCCATCAGCCGCATCACCGAGGCCTTCAGGTCGGCGAAGCCGGAGCCGCCCGGCGCCATCGTCCCGCCGACGGTGCCCTTGAAGAGGACGTCGGCGGTGAAGACGTCGGAGCCGTCGACGAGGAAGGCGAGGTGGCCGGCGGCGTGGCCGGGGGTGTGGATCGCCTCGACCCGCAACCCGCCGGCGTCGAGCTCCTCCCCGTCGCCGAGCGTCACCGCGACCTCGTCGGGCAGCTCGGCCGCGCACTCCGGGTGGGCGACCAGCGGCGGGTCGCCGAGCTCCCCGCGCGCCTCGGTGAGGCCGGCGACGTGGTCGCCGTGCGGGTGGGTGACTAGCACGTGCGTGATCTCGATCCCGTCGCGCTCGATCCGTTCGAGCAGCGGCCCGAGGTCGTCGTTTCCGTCGATCAGCACGCCCTTGCCGCTCGCCTCGTCGGCGACGAGGTAGGCGTTCGACAGCCAGATCGGGTTCTCGGTCCGCTTGACGATCACGTCGCCCGTCAGTATCGCGGTTTCGCGAACAGCGCCTGCACGTCGCCGATCCGCCGCTCGCGGAAGCCCGCCTCCGAGAGGGTCAGGTAGAAGACCCAGAGGCGGCGGAAGCGCTCGTCGTAGCCGCGCTTGCGCAGCCGCTCCCAGGCGGCGAGGAAGCGCTCGCGCCAGGCGGCGAGGGTGGGGGGATAGCTGGCCGTGATGTCGGCCGACCAGACCTGGCGTAGGCTCGTCGCCCGCGCCAGGCAGGCGGCGATCGTCGCCTTCGATGGCAGGCAGCCGCCGGGGAAGACGTGGGTGTTGGCGAAGCTGCGCGCCGCCTTTTCGGCCTCGTAGAGGCCGTCGTCGATCGTGATCGCCTGCAGGAACATCAGCCCGTCGGGGGCGAGCAGCTCGTCGCAGCGGCGGAAGAACTCGTCGAAGTGCCGCCAGCCGACCGCCTCGATCATCTCGATCGAGACCAGCTTGTCGTATTCGCCGCGCAGGTCGCGGTAGTCCTCGAGCAGCACTGTCACCCGGTCCTCGAGCCCGGCCTCGCGCACCCGCTCGAGCGCCAGCCGGTGCTGCTCGCGCGAGATCGTCGTCGTCGTCACCCGGCAGCCGTGCTCGCGCGCCGCGTGCACGGCGAGCCCGCCCCAGCCGGTCCCGATCTCCAGCAGGTGGTCGTTCGGCCCGAGCTCGAGCTTCGCGCAGATTCGCTCCAGCTTCGCCAGCTGCGCCTGCTCCAGGCTCGCCCCCTTGGGCGGGTAGAGCGCGCACGAGTACATCATCCGCTCGTCGAGGAAGGCGGAGAAGAGCTCGTTGCCGAGGTCGTAGTGGGCGGAGATGTTCTCGCGCGCCCCGCCGCGGCTGTTCTCGGGGACGAGCCGCCGCAGGCGGTGGCTGAGGCCGCGCGCTCGCGCGAGCGCCGCGCGCAGGCGGCTCGGCCGCTGCAGCTCGCGCGCCGCGATCCGCAGCAGGGCGACCAGGTCGTCGGTCTCCCAGCGGCCTTCCAGGTAGTCCTCGCCGAGGCCGAGGCCGCCGCGCAGGGCGCCGCGCCAGGCCGCCGGGTCGTGCACGGTCACGCTCGCCCGCAGCTCGGCGTCCGCCGGCCCGAAGCCGCGCCGGCGCCCAGCCTCGGTGAGCTCGATACGGCCGCTGCGCAGCCGGCCGAGCAGCACCAGGACGAGCAGGCGCGCTATCCGGTTCCTCATCGCGATATGAAGTTACCCGGCCGCGTCTTCCTCGGCCTGCTTTCCGTGGTCGAGCTTTGGCCCGGATAGCGACCCAAACCTCGACCACGCTCGGGGTGGGGGAACCAGCGCGCGCCCTTCAGCCTCAGCCGCAGCGCCTGCAGGTAGATCCGCCCGACCACGGCCGCAGAGGCTGCCGGGTAGCGGATCAGCACCCGGGTCAGCGTCGCCGTGCTCAGCTCGCGGCGGCGCAGCGAGAGGGTGGCGTCGAACGCCTTCTCGCCCGCCCCCGCGCCATCGCCGTTCGCGCCGCCGTGCCCGTTCCCGGGGCGATCGCCCGCCCGGCGCGAATCGACTTGCACGACCAGCGCCTCGCCCGGTTCGCTCGCCCGCAGCTCGTAGCGGTGGTCCATCCCCATCAGCGGCGAGACGTGCAGCCGCTTGTCGAGGCTCGCGGCCAGCACCGGGCCGCGCCCCTCGCCGCGCGTCATCACGTACGGATGGCTCTCGCCCCAGGGGATGTTGGTGACGTCGGCGACCACCGCCTCGACCCGCTCGCCGTCCGCGTCGAAGCAGTAGTAGAGGCAGATCGGGTTGAAGACGTGGCCGAGCACGCGCAGGTTGCCGAGCAGCCGCACCGGCCCGGCCGGCCGCGGCGCCCCCGTCTCCTCGACCGCGTCCCGCGCGCACTCGGCGAGCGGTCGCGCCGGGTCGCCCATGTAGTCGGCGCGCCGGAAGCGGGCCGGCGCCGGTCGCCGCGCCGACCAGCCGGGGAACGGGTCGAGCACGCCCGGCAGCTCGTCGAGGTCGAGGTAGGTCATGTAGACGCGGTAGCGGAACTCGTGCCCGAGCGGCGTGAAGCGCCGGTGGCGGACCCAGCCCTCGTAGATCGCCGAGGCGGTCACGCCACCGCACCCCCTCCGACCGCCCCGTGGTCGAGCTTTGGCCCGGATAGCGGTTCAAACCTCGACCGCACTGCGGGGGAGGCGGCGGAGGCCGCGATCGCGGCGCAGGCGCGCTCGGCGCTGCGCACCCCGTCCTCGTGGAAGCCCCAGCCCCAGTAGGCGCCGCAGTAGTGGGTCCGTCGCAGGCCGCCGATCTCCGCGTAGCGGCCCTGCGCGCTCACGCCCTCACGCGTGTATACGGGGTGGTCGTAGACCAGCCGCCGCAGCACCTTCGCCGGGTCGATCGCCTCGCTGCGGTTCAGCGTCACCAGGTACTCGCGCTCGGCGCGCAGGCGCTGCAGGTTGTTCATCCAGTAGGTGACCATGGCGCGCCCCGCCGGGCGCTCGCCGAGGTGGAAGTTCCAGCTCGCCCAGGCGGCGCGCCGCCGCGGCAGCAGCGAGCGGTCGGTGTGCAGGACGGTCTCGTTGCGCTGGTAGGGGATGGCGCCGAGGATCTCGCGCTCGGCCGCGCTCGGGTCCGCGAGCAGCGCCAGCGCCTGGTCGGAGTGGGTCGCGATCACCACCTGGTCGAACTCCTCGCTCTCGCAGCCCTCCGCCTCGATCCGCACCGCGGCGGGCAGGCGCTCGATCCGGCGCACCGGCGCCCCCAGCCGCACCCGCTCGCGCCACGGCGCCGCGATCGCCTCGATGTAGCGCTGCGAACCGCCGCTCACGGTCCGCCACCGAGGCCGCCCGCGCAGGCTGTACATGCCGTGGTTGGCGAAGAACTCGGCCAGGAAGGACGCCGGGAAGCTCCACATCTGCCGTGGGTCGGCCGACCAGACGGCGGCGGCCTGGGGCACGATCAGCCGCTCGACGAAGTGGCGGGAGAAGCGCCGCCGCTCGAGCCACTCGCCGAGCGAGGGCGAGCTTCCGTCGAGGCCGATCAGCTCCTGCGCCTCGCGGTTGAAGCGGCGCCACTCGCGCAGCATGCCGAGGAAGCGCGGGCTGAGCAGGTGGGCGGGACGGGCGAAGATCCCGCGCGGCGTCCCCGCGTACTCGAACTCGCCGCGCCCGTCGGAGACCGAGAAGCTCATGTGCGATTGCTGCGTCGGCGCCCCGAGCTCGCGCAGGAGCGCTTCGAAGCGCGGGTAGTTGCGGTCGTTGAAGACGATGAAGCCGGTGTCGATCGCCAGCCGCCCCTCGTCGCTCTCGACCTCGACCGTGTTGGTGTGGCCGCCGAGTCGCGGCGCGGCCTCGAGCACGGTGATCTCGTGCTCGCGGTGCAGCAGGTGGGCGGCGACGAGGCCGGATATCCCGGTTCCGACGATCGCGATTCTCATTGCTCCACATTACGCAGGAGAGATCAAATCGGTTGCACGCGTTCGCTGTCTATTTCGCCATGCGAGACAACAGCGAACGCGCTCAGCCGTAGGGTCGGTAGAGCATCCGCTGGCCGAGCAGCGAGCTCACCGTGGCGAAGCGGTAGCCGCGGGCGCGCAGCGTGTCGATGATCCGCGGCAGGGCGGCGAGCGTGCCGCTGCGGTCGCCGCCGCCGTCGTGCATGAGGACGATCGAGCCGGGGCCAGGAGCCGGGGAGTTCGACGTGGTTGGCCGTGTGTTCGCCGCGGCAGCTCCTGTCCGAGCTCGAAGAAGGCGCCGCGGGCGTGCTTGGCATGCAGCACGTCGAGGAAGGCGTCGGCGTGCTCGCTCGGCCCGTCGTCGAAGGTGAGCGCGACGACGTCGCGGTCGCGGGAGCCGTTGCGGAGCTCGCCGCGCCGGCCCGCCCGCCGCAGGCCGAGGCAGAGGTAGCGGGCGCCCCGGCGGCGGCCGGGCTGGCGGCCGAGGTCCGCCAGCGGCGCGGGCGCCTCGGTGCGCAGGCTGAGGATCAGCTCGCGCCCCGCCTGCGAGAGCTTCGCCCGGGCCAGGTCGTGCCCGGCCGGCGAGCCGCTGGCGCCCCCCGCGCCGGCGCCGGCGACGCCCACGGCCGCCAGCGCGCCGGCGAGAGCGAGCGTGCACAGGATCTTGCGTGTCGGCAGGGTCAGGGCGCTCCGGGCAAACCGGTTCGGCGGCTGCCCTCATACTAATTCCCCTACGGACCCCGATCGCGCGGCGCACCGCCCCCTGGGCGGTCAGACACCCGCATCCGGACTCGGTACGGAAATGGGGGACGGAAGAGTTGGCGGCGCGACGCCTTCCGAGCTACCGTGTTGAACGTTGACGTGAAGACCAGCAGCACTCCGGCGCCAGGGCTCCGCCTGGTGCTCCTGGCGATCGTGATCGTGATGGCGCTAATGGCTGATACGCGCATCGCCTCGGCCGCCCCGGGCGGCGCCGGTCAGGATGCGGCGCTGCCCGCGGCCGGCGGCGCGACGCCGTTCGACCGCCAAGGGATGTGGATCTGGTACGTCGCGCGCTCCGAGGGCGGCCGCGTGCCGGCGATCCTCGCCCGCGCGCGGCGGGCCGGCATCGGCACGCTCTACATAAAGGCGGGCGACGGCGGCAGCGTCTGGTCGCAGTTCAGCCGCGGCCTGGTCCGCGCCCTGCAGCGCGGCGGGCTCGACGTCTGCGCCTGGCAGTTCGTATACGGCGACAGCCCGGTCGCCGAGGCCCGGGTCGGCGCGACCGCGGTGCGCCGCGGCGCCGACTGCCTGGTGATCGACGCCGAGGGTCAGTACGAGGGCAAGTACGCGGCCGCCGACCGCTACATCCGCGCCCTGCGCGCGCGGATCGGCGCCGGCTTCCCGCTCTCCCTGGCCGGCTTCCCCTACGTCGACTACCACCCGTCCTTCCCCTACTCGGTCCTGCTCGGCCCCGGAGGGGCGACCGCCAACCAGCCGCAGATGTACTGGAAGGCGATCGGCGTCTCCGTGCGCGCCGTCTACGAGCACACCTACCTCTTCAATCGCGTCTGGGACCGGCCGGTCTATCCGCTCGGCCAGACCTACGGCGGCGCCGCCCGCAAGGACATCCTGCGCTTCCGCCGCTTCGCCCGGAGCTACGGCGGCCGGGCGCCGAGCTGGTGGGACTGGCAGGAGACGACGGGCGCCGGCTGGCGGGCGCTCGGCAGGCGCGCCGCAGGGCCGGTCTTCGGCTACCGGCCGGTCGAATCTCACCCGCTGCTGAAGCGCGGGAGTCGCGGCGACCTGGTCGTCTGGGCGCAGGAGCACCTGCGCGCGGCGGCGCGTCCGGGGCTGCCGATCAGCGGGATCTTCGGCCGCCGGACCAGGGCGGCGGTCCGCACCTTCCAGCGCAGCCAGGGCCTGCCGGTCAACGGGGCGATCGGCGCCGACACCTGGAACTCCCTGCTCGACTTCGACCCGGTACGTCCGCGCTGGGCGGGTCGCCGGGCGAAGCGAGGAGAGCGGGGCGGCGCAGCCGCGAGCCGCGCATTGCCGCCGCGCCGCCCGCTCTCCGCCGCGCTGCCGGCGAGGGGCTATGAGATAAACCCGGGGCCCGCCCCTTGAGCAAGCGCCCGGCGGGGGCGCTTGCGGGAATAGCCATGCTCCTCCTCGCCTCTCCGGCGGGCGGGCAAGTGCGGCGCGACACGGTGATCGACGCGCCGAGCGCCGGCTCGGCGCGGATCTCGGCGACCGTGCAGTCGAGCCGCTACCCGGTGAACGACGGCAGCGACGAGACCGTGGCGATCGCCGTCACCGCCGCCTGCGCGGCGAGCTGCGACGCGGCCGACCCGCAGCAGATCGCCGACTTCCTCGGCACGTTGCCGCACGCCGGCGAGCTGGGGCTGCTGACCGTGCAGCTCGACACGCCCGGCCAGATCGAATTCGACTGCGGCTACGGCGCCCAGGCCTGCTATTACGGCGGCGGGAACGAGATCGTGCTGAACGGTGACGGCGGGCCGGCGCCGGACGGGGCGAGCCGCGAATTCGTTCTCGCCCACGAGTACGGGCACCACATCGCCCGCCACCGCGAGAGCCCGCCGCCCTTCCCGGTGGCGCTCGACTGGGGCGCCGCGCGCTGGTCGAGCTATGAGAACGTCTGCCGCCGCTCGCGCGCCGGCGCCCTGTTTCCGGGCAACGAGGGCCTGCACTACTTCCGCGACCCGGGCGAGGCGTTCGCCGAGAGCTACGCGCGGATGCGCTTCCCGGAAGCCGACGTGCCCTGGCGCTGGGTGCGCAGCCTGGAGCCCGACGCGGGAGCCTTCGAGGCGATCCGCGAGGACGTGCTGCGCCCCTGGTCGGGTCGTACCGCCTTGAGGCTGCGCGGCCGCGTGCCGCCGCGGCGGGCGGGCGCCGCCGTGCGCGTCTTCCAGACCCCGCTCGACGGCCTGGTCAGCCTGCGCCCCGCCGGCCGTCCCCGCTACAGCCTCAGCCTGCTCAATCCGGCCGGCCACATCCTGCGCGGCTCCCGCCACGGCCTCCGCTTCCGCCGGCGGCTCGACTTCACCGTCTGCGGACAGTCGAAGCTGCGCGTCGCCCTGCGCGCCGCCCACCGCCGCGGCGGGGCCTTCAGGCTGCAAATCCAGCGACCCTGAGATAATGGCCCCAGGGCGACCCCGTCGCCCGTCCCTCGGGGGCGTAGCTCAGTTGGTTAGAGCGCCGGCCTGTCACGCCGGAGGTCGCGGGTTCGAGTCCCGTCGCTCCCGCTCGTTGAAGTGCCTGCATCTGGGCGGGTTTCGGGCTCGTCCGGCGAAGCTGTCTCGTCCCCCCCGCCGGAGTCCAGATCCGCGTTTCTGCCCATTTCTGCCCAATGGGCCAGACCCTTGGTACTGCGGTGCCTCTGCTCGGTACGTTATAAGTGTCAACGACCAGAGGCAAAAGCCAGCCCACTAAAGCTCACTTTCAAGGGGAAAGATGGCCGACGTAACCGCAACCGTGCTTGCCAAGGGAGTCCGAGATCGTCGCTACCAGCTGACCAGCACGCCACCCCCACCTTTCCTCGTGAAGCCCACCAGCGTTGCCCGTGCGGCCGTTCGCCGCTTCCATCGGAATGGCATGTCGAACGCTCGGGAATACCTCCGCCAAGTATTGGCCGGTGAGCTTGTACATCGCCATCCGAGTATGCGGACGAATGCTGAAAACACCGTCCAAGGACTCGAGAACTACATCGCCGCGGACGCGGGCGACGGTCGTGAATTCACCGGCTTCTGCCCCTCTACGACGGTGACGATGCCTTCGGGGACCGTTCGTACGCAGGTCGACGCCTTGGTCAACTCGGCATCGGGCGAGCTATCCGGGCGCGCAGTATTTTGGGATGGAGGCGAGATTTCGGCGGACGATGCAACGGTCATCGCCTATCCCTACGCAGTAGCCCTTCAGTCGCTTTACCCCGAAGAGACGATCTCGGATGTCTGCGTGTGGCAGGCAAGAAGAAACAACATGCATTTGGTCCCACTCGGAGAAGCATTAGGACAAGCAGCGCGCGCGGATGCCGCCCTTGCGCGGCTCTGAACCTGAACGTCTAGACGTTGAAGGGAGGAGACATGGACGCTACCCAGCTATATGAGATCGCTGTCCTTGTAGACGAAAGCCCTCAGTTATTGACCGATCCGGCCTTTACTGAGCCGATACAGGGGAGTCTTCAGAGGCTTAATGGCACTTTTACGGTTGCGGCAGAGAGACACGGAATTGACTCCGACGATGCCGAGCGCTGGCTTTCCGCCACCGAAAAGCTCTTCAATCATTGGGTTGAGCCAGGTTTGGGCGAGGCAGCGGACATCGCAGTTCGACTCAGCGCGCTTGCCTTCATCCTTTCGGGACAGGACAGCACCGAGGACATCGACGGGGAGCAGCTTCTTGCGAGCGCACCTGTGAGCGGCTGAGCGGCGTCCCTCAAAACAAGGATGCCTGTTCGTCAGCATCCTGATCCCGCCGTTGACCATCAGGGCGCTCGGTCCAGCTGCCCTCTCCGAGCAGTCCACCCATTCGGGTCTGTGGCCGCATCCCGCTCACGTCGGTGTAGACGCGCAGGGTCATGCGTGGATCGCGGTGGCCCATCTGCGCGGCGGTTATCGCCGGGTGCTCGCCAAGTTCGGCGCGAAGCGCGGCGTAGGTCCGGCGCAGTGCGTGGAACGTGATGCCGTCCGGCAGCGGCGGTCGGTTTTCGGCGGCGAGCTGTTCGTTCGCCTTCTCGATGGCTGCGTAGAGGATGCGCGTGCGCACGCTGTTTCGCTCGCGCGGCTTCTCGCGGATGCGACCGGCGAACACGAAGTCGTCGGGTTGGCTCCACTCGGCGGCCAGCTTGTGCTCGCGTAGGAGCTGCACCAGCTCGGGGTCGAGGACGACCTGACGGACGCCCGCTGCGGTCTTGGAGGCAGCGACGTTGAGGACGCCCTGGCGCAGGTCGAGGTCGCGCCAGCGCAGATGCGTCAACTCCGAGACGCGCAGCCCTCCGGCCATGATCGCAGTGGCGAGCAGTGCCCGATGAGGTCCCGCTACGCGCAACAGAAGCTGCACCTGCTCGCCGGTCAGCCGCGCACGCTTCGGCTCGGCCTCCTTCGACTTCTCGACCTTCGTCTTGACGGGGTTGTGCTCGATCAGCTCGTAGCGAACCGCCGCGTCGAGAATCTGCCCGAGCCGCGTCAGGGTCTTGTTGATCGTCCGGTTCGACAGCGGACGCTCGATTCGGTCCTCCTCGCGCTCGCGGACCTTCGCCGCCTTGTAGCGGTCCACTTCCTGCGCCGTGATCTCCGAGAGTCGGTGATCCTTGAAGAACGGCAGCAGGTGGTGGCTGAGCGCGAGTTCGTAGTCCTCGGCCGTGCGCGCGGCGAACTCGTGTCGGCGCGACTCAAGCCACTCCGAGGAGAACTCGTGGAAGGTCGGCTCCTGCGGCGGCTCTTGGTGGGCGGGTCGTTCCTCGGGCTTCCAGATTCCGCGCCGTACGTCGGCAAGGACGTTCGCCAGCTCCTCCGCCGCCTTTCCCCGCGTCCAACCTTCGGCCGCTGCGCCGAGCGTCACGTAGCGCCGCTTGCCGTAGGCGCGGAAGCGCAGCGCGAAGCGGCAGCCGTTCGCCCCGTCGACCTCGACTACCTGTCCCGTCGCCTTGCGTCCCATCGTCTGCCTACCTAAGCCGCAGGGGGAGGGTCTTTCTCCCCCCGTCCACGGATCGGCAGCAACCGAACTTCTGACCTTCGGTCCCGCGGCGGCTGGCCCGCCCGCTTACCCGAGCGGGCGGGCGGGTCAGCCGCCGATTCCTCGCCAACCCGCCGCAGCACCCGCGCCGCGATTTGCGGATCGAAGCGAAGCCGAGGTTTCGGCCCACTGCCCAGCTTGACCGCCCCGAGTTCAATTGCGTGCGAGTAGACCCAGGAGCGCTCGATCCCGAAGCGCCGCGCAAGCTCAGCCGCATCGACTAGCTCCCGGCCCTGAAGCCCGCGCCGTTCGAGGATCTCGACCACGCGCCGGGCAATCGCCTCGACGGCCTGCGGATCGAGCTTGATGCGTGGCGATGCCATCGGGTTGTAAGTCCGGAAAGCGGGCCGAGTGCCCCAGAACATTCGTCCAGGCCGGGCGTCCGGAGGCATCCTCGAACCGAGTTCATAGTGTGTCGGGGGGTCCGGGGAGCGGACCTCCGCGGGGCGGAGTGATGTGGTGTGAGGGGGTTGCGGTTGGGCTCTGCGGGTCGTTGATCGACCTTGTCTCGATGGGGATCGGGTCGAGAATCGAGTCCGGGCCTTGGTGACTGACTGCATCGGGGAACTGACCTTGGATTTCTCGGGGCTTGACTTCGTGGCGGTCGCTTTGGCTGATGGGATTGATGGGCTGGGGATTCCGGCGGGCCGAGGCAAGCCCGACGAGTCGGGCCTCCCTGCGAACCCCGACCCGCCGAAAACCCCAGCCCGCCTCAGCAGTTGCCGTCGCCGAGGATCGCCAGGAAGCGCTGAGCGGCCGGAGTGGGCACTGCGAGCCCGCTCGGGCACATGAGCAGCCCCACGCCCGTCAGATCGCGCACGGCGCGCTCCACCGCATCCCCCTCGCCAAAGTCCTCCGACCCCGCCGTGATCTCGCGGACGAGATCGGGGATCGTCAGCAGCGTCGGCTGCCGCGTCAGGACGTGGATCAGAACGACGCCCTGGTCGCGGATGTCCTGAGCTTCGGTCGGCGGTACCTCGCGGTCGCCCGCCTCACTAGGCTGGTCTTGCATGGGAAGCACTCCTTCCTGTGCCGCGCCCCCGGCTGTTCTCGCAGCGCGGGGGCACTTCGTTGTCTGGGGCGATTAGGCTACCACGCTTTAGTGGTTAACCGCAAGTGGATATCAAGCTGGCGCTAGCCACTTACGTTTGAAAGCGTGCCGAAGCCAATGGGACGCCCCGACGAGCCACAGCCCGCCCTCGGCAAAGCGATCCGCCAGCTCCGCGAAAAACGTGGCACCACCCAAGAAGCCCTCGCCTTTGAAGCGGGCGTCACGACCGGCACCCTCTCCCTAATCGAGCGCGGCCAGTCCAACCCGGCTTGGGGCACGGTCAAGGCCATCGCCAAGGCGCTCAAAGTCCCGATGGGTGAGCTGGCACACCGCGCCGACCAGATGGAGTCGTAGGGGAATCCTCGCGCCGGAGGGTCGGATACCTTCTGGCGTTCGAGTTCCGAGCAAGGAGAAGCATGCCAACGGTTATCACGGTGGCGACCACTACGCGCCAACCAAAGCAGCATCGCGTCAAAGAGGCAGTGGGAAACCTCGCGAAAGAGGTCAACCTAGCGCTGGTCGCTGACCACAAGTTCGTGGTCGTTACCGGCGAGGACGGAAAGAAATTCACCCTCAAGGCAAAGCAGATCGAAGACATAAAGGCTGTCGCGTGAATACCATCCTGCAAGCGGGTTTTCGTGCTGGCTGAGCGGCTTTCGTAGGGGTTGGACGGCGGGTCATGTATGTAGCGGCAATCAGTATTACGACGACGCTAGCGATCTATGGCGCCGTGGTTTCTACCCTCGCGGTTGTCTGGGGCATCGCGAGCGAGGTGCGCCACAGGAAAACTAGAGTGAAGGCTGAAATGGCCCTCGGTCTGGGGGCACGGCTTGATGGCCAGGCCACCCCCCCGCTTGTAAAGATTAGAGCGATTAACGAAAGCCATCACGACGTGCGCTGGACCCACGCTTGGCTTCAGCAGGGCTCATGCGAGAAGCTGCTTGCGGTGCAGTTTGCGCTGGGGGAGCCGCTACCCAAGAAGGTCGGTGCCCGAGACGCGGAGCACGTATATATAGATGCCGCGGCGCTCCGAGAGTCCGGATCGGATTGCCATTACGATTTCGATCGGCCGGTAGTTGCCGGGATCACGATTTCAACGGGGCAGAGCTTTTTCACCAAGCCCGCAGTGCTCGCCTTGCCGACCTAAGCAAGCCAAAGGTCGCCGGTTTCCGGCGGTTACGGTGCGAGAGGGTCCCGCCGGAGAATTGGGGGCGAAGGCATTGCGTCTTTACGTAGGTCAAGCGGGTCAAGCTCGGCTTTCTTAGCGAGCTTTTCGAGAAACTGGTCTGGATGTTGACCGCCGCTCGTGCGACCTGGGAGTCGCCAGACCTGGGGCTTGCGGGGCGTCGTGCGCGCCGCGATGTCCTCGATGTGTGCCAGGACGAGGCCGGTCGAGCGGATTGGGTCGTGGCCTGCCGCGACCGGGGCCACGAGGGTGAGATGCGTGTAGCCGAGAACGGCCAGCTCGCGCTCTTGGTCGAGCATGCTCGTGTCGTTGCTGATGATCCCATCCCACTGTCGCGGGTGATGGTGCAGGGCCAGTAGCAGCTCCCAATCTTCGAATTCGGGAAGGCGGCCGTCGATGTCTTCAATGAAGGCCAGCTCGACGCCCGAGAGGTACGGCATCGCCTGTTCGATGATCGGCGCGGGATAGTTGTGGTCGAGCGCGAACAGGGCCACCGGTCGCTCGTTCCCGTCGCCTATGCCGCAGCAGCTACCGGCTCAAGGTTTCTAGTGAGCTGATCCTCTAAGTCGAGCGCCTGGTCGATTGCGCCCGGGTCGAAGCGCGGGTAGAGCCGGTAAACATTCTCTCTCGGCATCCCGCGTCGCGCGATGGCCGCGAGTGCCGCGGTCTCCAACCGGGTCCGCTGTAGATGTGGCGACCCGCCGAGCTTTCCCGGCACGATCCGCAGCTTGGGGCGAGGGGCGACGAGATTCGGCCCACGGATTCCGCTCTCCGATTCGAATGGCTCGATCAGGTCGAGGTTTTCAAGGGGAAGCTGTGACCCGATCGGCTTGCTGTCGTCTATCGGCCCGACATGGACCGTTCCAGCGCGATCGACTCGCACCATGAACCCGCGCTCCTCCTCCCAGAGGTCCAAGTCGATCCGATCCAGCTCAGCCAGCGCCTCCCGCACGACCGACATCGGGGTGGGGGGGATTTCCTCCCCGTCCGGGGTCGGCTTCGGATGGCGTAGCCAATAAATCGTGCGCAGGCCCATTAGGTCCGTGTAAGACCAGAGCTTCACGCGCGTCGGCGACACACTCGGCACCAGCCATTCCTTGCGCGCCCAGTAATGGACGGTCGACTTCGGAACGCCAGAGAGCGCAGCAGCTCGCTCGGCGGTATACGTCCCACGGCGATCTTTCATTGGCCTAGTATCGCGCGCTGCTCTGACGGCCGCAGTTCTGGGCGCATTCCCTCGTTGCCGGCAGGCTTCACGCGCGCCCTCCGCTGGGCGGTGGCAGCGCTTCCAAGATGCTCGCCGGGAGGCGGGTGCTGGCGGCCCAGACCTCGATGGCGACGAGCTGGCGGGTCGTGCGGTCGTAGTCGTGGAGGCCGCCGGGGACGCGCTCGCTGACAACGTCGTCCGACTCGCCGGTCGGGAGCCAGGCGATATCGGCGTCTGTGTCGTAATAGGCGAACATGCTCAGCCAGGGTAGCTGGGGCGCAGGCTGTCGTCTGCGGAGCTACGCTTCTGCGATGGCAGCCCGCCAGTGGCCTGATCTCGATGACAAGCACCGCTGGGCAATTGAGTTGATGGAGGAGCGGCTGGCGCACACGACTCAGCGACCCGAGGCGCTTGCCACGCGCGCTGGGGAGCTTCGCGTTCAGGCAGCCCGCACCGACATCGACGGCTATCGGGATGCTTATCTCGCCCTGGCTGATCGCTACGAGTTGGCGGCGGCGGCGCGCCGCCAGTCTGCGTAGGTCCTGCCTTCCCCGCTCCTTTTGGGCAGCTTCTGCCCAAACCACCTCAAATCGACCGCAAATCGCGACTATTTGCCCGCTTGGCACGGCAGCGGGTCAGCGGCTCTCAGTCCGCATCAAACAGCCGAATCTGGCTGTCTGCGCGGCTCCCTGGGTCGCTCCTGTCACGCCGGAGGTCGCGGGTTCGAGTCCCGTCGCTCCCGCTAGCTAGTTGTCCCTGCAAATTTCCCGGTGCCGGTTCGGAGCGATCCCGCGATTGCCACCGGTTTTCGTCAAGTCATGTCGACCTGCACCCACGGATACGACGAGCAACTTCCGGAAAATGCGCGTTGCGGTTCGGCCCCGCGAAGCTCTCCGGCTAGCGTTCGCGCCGGTGGGTTTCGAGTTGGATTCAAGCGGCGCTGAGGGGCGGGCTCAGGAGTCGACTTTTCGCGTCGCGCTGCGAGAAGGGCGGCACGAGGAAGCTCGCGAGATCGCCGAGCGGGGTGTCGGCGATCCGGAAACTGAGGACTGGGAAGTCACCGACATGCTCGAGTCGGTCGGGCTCTCGCTGGCCGCCGCCGGCGAGTACGACGAGTCGATCGCCACCTTCGAGCGGGCCATTGAGCTGGACTGGGGCGTGGTTCCAGACGGCCGCTGCGAGATCGCTCGGGTGCTGCTCGAAGCGGGTCGCCATGACGAGGCGGATGCGCTCTGGCGGGAGCTGTGGGCGGCTGATCCGGAAGAACAGTGGGTGCTGAACGCCGGCGGCCTCTCCTACCACGAGGCAGGCAGGGACGAGGAGGCAGTCAAATGGCTTGGCGAAGGTCTCCGGCTCGCGCTCGCCGCCGCCGACCCGTTGCAGATCGTCGACCAGATGTCCGACGCGCGGCGCCTGAGCCTGAAGCGGCTCGGTCGTGAGCCGGACTCCCTGGAGCACGAGGTGGAGGCGTTCCGGGCGAGGAAGGACGTCGGGGGGACGATCCGGGTCGAAACGGAGCGTGCCTCGGACCGCCGGCTCGGCATCCCTCCTCGTTCGACGTCTATGCAGGTCACGTGGCTCCGAGAGGAGGACGATCGCGAGGCCCGTAGGCGCTGGCCGATGTGGGCCGCCGGGCTGGCCATCGATGAGCCGTTCGTCGACCGTGCCGCCCGGATGGAGCGGTCCCTGCGTAACCGCCGAGCCGCGGGCGACGGGCCGATCGTCGTCGTCACACTCGACTTCGAGCATTTCATCGGCTGGTGCGAGGAGCGCGGATACGACCCGGCCGATCGCCGCTCGCGCGGCACCTATATGCACGCGGACGAGCGCCAGGCGATCTCCGAACAGCGCTGGCCGCCGGGCCGCAACGAGTTGTGCTGGTGCGGGAGCGAACGCAAGTACAAGCGCTGTTGCGGTGCGGTTTCAAGCGACAGCGAGCTCCGGGCGGCGGCCTGATGCCGGTCGAGCTGGCGGAGCGGGAGCTGCGGGACGCGATCGCGGTCGTCGGCGAGTGGGATCGCGAGGGTGCGCAGGCTGCCCAGTCTGCCTTCGAGTGGATGGGTTGGGAAGGCGAGGAGCCGCTGTTCCTGCGCCGCTACGACGTGCAGCTCTTCGTCTGGTACGTCTTGCCGCGCAAGTACGTCGTCGGACTCGACGGCAAGGAGGCCGTGGCTGGGGCGCTGGCCAAGACGCTCGAGCGCCTCGGTGGCCGGGCGGCGGGCTATGCCGAGGTTTGCCGCGCGCCGGAGACGCAGCGACTCCTCCGGGCCTGGGAGGCGGAGGACCCGGTGGCGCCACGGACTTTCCGGAAGCTGCTCGACGACTCGGGGATCGAGCCGCCGGACACCGATCTCCTGACCTGGGGGTCGGTGATGGGCTTCGAGGAGGCCCGCGTTCGTGAGCAGGTCGCGACCGCCTTGGAGGAAGCGATCGAGTGTGGAGATCTGACCCCCGGCGGCCGCGGCTTCGCTCGCCGCCAGGCCGAGGTCGCCAAGGCGGCCCTTCGCGAGCCCTGGGATGGCGAGGACGGGCGCAGCCGTCTGCGGGCGGTGGAGGACGAGCGCCTGGAGGGCTGGCTTCAGCGCGGCCCCGGTGGACGCGCGGACGCGCGGCGCGCCGTCCTCGATGACATCGCGGCCATGGTGTCCGCCGAGCCGCCGGCGATCGATCCCGACGGGGCGCGCACAGCGCTCGAGCCGGCTCTCTGGCTGCTCGAGCAGGGAAACGACGGCATCGGCCTCACCCAGGCGGGCGCGCTCAACCGTGCCCTGGTGCGCGAGGTGGCGGAGCGCTGGCCGAGCTGGTGGGAGGGCGATCTCTTCGGCCCTCCGCACCGTGAAGACGACGTGACGCCGCTCTGGGAGCTGCACCAGCTGCTGCGAGAGCTTCGCCTACTTCGCCGCAAGGGCCGCCGTGTCCTGACGACGAAACGCGGCCGGGAGCTGGCGGGCGACGCACCTGCGCTGCTCGAGGGACTCGCTACGGAGCTGTTGCGTGGCGAAGATTTCTACGCCGCCTGCGCGGAGCTCGTCGTCGCGCTGATCCTCGATGGCGCTCCGGCCGACTACGGCGAGACGCTCGCGGCGCGGGTTCAGCCCGCGGCCGCCGCCGCGGGCTGGCGAGCGGGGGAGGAGCCGCCGAGTGTGCGCGATGTGTCCTGGCAGGTCGCTGCATTCCTGCGGCCGGCTGAGGCGATCGGCGTGCTCGTGGACGCGAGCGGTGGCTCGCGTCTGTCGCGCAGGCCGCTGGTCCTCACCGAGGCCGGACGCGCTGCCCTTACGTCGGCATTGCGGACCCGCGCCCTCGCGCCCGCCCACTCGATTCGACCCTGAATTCGCACAGCCCCGTCTCGTCCGGCATTGGCGTTGTCGTCCGAGAGTGCTACCTTGCTTCCATGACGCTCACCGCCAAGGTCGTCAACGGCAACGAGGTTCGGGTTCCCGATCCACAGGCGGGCGAGGTCACCGTGATCTCCCGTTACGGAAAGGAGCGCGCCATGCTCGTCCACCCCGACGACTTCCATCGCCTCGACGAGCTCGACAGGATGCTCGCCGAGGCTGCCGAGCTGCCGTCGCTCGAGCCGAGCCCGGAGGCTCTTCGCGCCCACCTCGAGGAGGGCACGCCAGGCGAGCCGATTACCGACCCGGCGGTGCTCGCCGAGCTGTTCGGCTAATTGCAGCCGCCGCTTGGCCACTGCTACTGGGCGCTCGCCCCCTTTGCGCCCGCGCCGCCGTTTCGGATCTACCAGGAGGGCGCCGCGCCGAGGTCAGTCGGCTCGGTGGAGCCGTTCACCGAGGCCGCCCGCAAGGGAGCGAGCGAGTTCGCGCTGCTCACCCCGGTGAAGGCTCGTCCGGTACTCGTCGTCACCGAAGTTCTCCCTGAGCATGAAGAAGTGCTGGCGCTGCGCCTGCGCCGCCTCGAGAAGCTCGCCTCCGACGCAGAGCGCGAGCGCGTACGCGAAGGCTCCGACCCCGGCCTCTTCCACCTGAAGCCCGACCGCTTCAAAGGCCTGCCGGTCGAGAATGCGGCGATCGTCAGCTCGCTGTTGCGGTTGCCGACCGCAGCGCTGGATCGTCGCAGCTCGCTTGGCGCTCTCGAGGACGACGAGCTGCGAACTTTGCACGAGCGGGTCACGCGCGTTCACCGGCTGCGCCTCGACAAGCTGGTTCTCGAGCGCGCGCAGTCGCTGCTTCAGCGGGCGCAGCGCAAGCGCTGATCGACGCCTCACCTCCTCAGCCCCGGATCTCAATCCGGTGTCCTTTGAGGACTCCTGCCCCGTCGCTCCCGTTGTCGAGTGCCTGCAAATCGGCCTGTTTCAGTTCAGATGAACCCGCACTTGTCACCAAGTCGAGTCTTGGCGCGACCGCCTGCATCGTCCCTGCGTTGAGACGCCCGACGGCGGTGAGCACTCGCTCGAACTGGCCCGCGCCGAGTAGGTCGATCGGCGTCTCGCCGTCCAGGCCGCGGTTGTGGCCGTGGACCCAGATGCCGGCGCCCTCGGCGGTGTAGACGTCGCGTCGCGCAGCCGCTCCAGGATGTAGTGCAAGATCACCGCGTCAAGACGCGCCAAGCCCAGCATTGGGCCGCCGGCACCTGAGCGTAGTCGGAAAGTCGCGCTCACCCCAGAACCGTGGCTCGGGGAAAGCGGGGTAGATCACGGTCTCCGTAAACCCTGCCGGTCCAAGAGCCGAAGATATACTGCTGAAGCAGGTGTATATACTCTGGGGCATGGGCAAGCATCTGGTCGACATCGATGAGGAGGCGCTGCGAGCTGCGCGGGCGCGGCTCGGCAGCGCGACGATCAAGGAGACCGTCAACCGCGCGCTTCGCCGGGCCGGCGATGAGCATCGGGAGGCGGTTAAGCGACGCCTCGATCTCCTCGCCCGGGCCGATCTGGCCGAGCGCGAGCAGGCGTGGCGCTGACCCACCTGCTCGACTCGAGCGTCCTCACGCGCCTGCACCACACCGCCGTCAGGGAGGTGGTCGAGCCGGCTGCCGAGCGCGGCGAGCTCGCCCGAGCTGGGATCAGCGACCTGGAGGTCGGCTGCTCGGCCCGCAATGCCGCCGAGTGGGACCGCCTGGCCGAGGCCCTCCAGGCGTTCGAGCTGGTGGAGACGACCGCCGATCACCTGCGGCGAGCCAGGCAGGTGCAGCGCATGCTTGCCGAAAAGCACCAGCGTGGCCGCAAGGTGCCCGATCTGCTGATCGCCGCCGCCGCTGAGTCGCGCGACCTCACCGTCCTTCACTACGACGCCGACTTCGACCTGATCGCCTCGGTCTCCGGACAGCGCTGCGAGTGGATCGTGCCCGCCGGCTCAGTCGACTGAGCGGTAAGCGTCAACTACCTCCAGCGCCGTTCGCCGCGTAAGTCAGCCGGGGCCGCTCTCTGCCTCGAGCGGCATTGCGTCCGCCGCCGTGAGTGAGCCGAGCAGGGTGCCGAGCAGGAGGTCGCGCAGCTCGTCTCGGGAGAGGTCGCGGTGCTCTATCCAGTTGAGGCAGGCGCCGTCCATGAACCAGAGCCAGCCATGCACGGCGACCCGCGCCTTGGGAGGAGGTTCCGCCGGGTAGAGGCCCTCGAGGATGCGGGCGGCCGTTTTCGTTCGGACCTCTTCGATCAGCTCCCGCACCTCGGAAACGCTGCTGAGGCTCTGCATGAGTTTGCGGTAGGCGAGCTCGTTTTCGTCGATCAGCTCGAGAAAGGCCTCGAGGCTCCCCCGCAGCTGATCGAGCGGTGGCAGGGTCGGGTCGGGCTCCGTCCGCGCCTGCAGCTCCGCCGCCGCCTGGGCGATCGTCGCCTGGAAGAACTCCCGCTTGCTCGGAAAGTAGTGGTAGAGCAACGGCTTGGAGATTCCCAGCTCGGCGGCGATCTTGCGCATCGAGAGCTCGTCGTAGGAGTGACGGGCGAACAGCTCCGCGCCCTGCTCGAGCAGCTGGCGACGTCGATCGTCGGCTCGCAGCCTGCGGTAGGTGGGGGGTGCCATCGCGGCTCATTGTAGCGGCTTATTGACCACTGGTCGATAAGTCTGCTACGTTGTTGACCGCCAGTCAGCAAGCAAAGGAGGAGTCATGCACGGAGAAGAGCTCGACGGCCGGCAGCGGTGGACCGAGCAGCGGTTGGCGGATCGCTTCGAGGAGTTCGGCGGACGCGCGCTCGCCTGGATCGGGGGAATCGCGATCATGCTCGGGATCGCCTTCCTGGTCGGGATCGGACCCGACCGGGGCTGGATCGACGAGTCGATGCGCATCGTCTTCGGCCTGCTCGGATCCACGGCGCTCCTGCTCGTCGGCGTATGGCTCTACGAGCGCAAGGGCCAGACCCAGGCGGCACTGGCGGCCGCGGGCAGCGCGCTCGCCGGCCTCGATGCCACGCTCCTGGTCGGGACGCAGATATACGAGGTGATCCCCGCTGAGGTCGGCCTTGCCGGTGCGGGCCTCGCCGGGATCGTCGGTGTGGCGATCGCGGTCCGGTGGGAATCGGCGATCGTCGCGGCGATCGGGATCCTCGGCGCGCTGTCGGCGCCGCTCCTGGCCGGCGCCGGCGCCTCCGGTCTCTCCCTCGCCTTCCTGGCGATCGCCCTGGCCGCCGCGGTCGGGGTCCTGCTGTGGCAGAGGTGGAACTGGCTCTCGATCGGGGCCTTCGCGGTCTCCGCGCCGCAGCTCGTCGCCTGGGTCATGGCGAACCGGGACGAGCATCTCGCGATCGCGTTGGGCGCCTTGGCCGGGTTCTGGCTCCTCTATCTGATTGCCGCGATTGGCTACGAGCTGCGGGCGCGGAGCTCGGGCGAGCTGCCGATCCCGTCGCTGTTCGTGCTGCTCGCCGACGTCGCCCTGATCGCCGTCACCGGCTACTTTGCGCTGGCGCAGACCGGCAATCCAGACGCCGCGGGCGCTTGGCTCCTGGGCCTGGCGGCGGCTCACATCCTGCTGGGCGCCCTTTCGCTCCGCAAGGAGATAGCCGACGAGATCGGCGCGCTGCTCGTCGCCCTCGGCCTCGGCCTCTCGGCGTTCGGCTTCGCCGATGCCCTCGACGGGCCGGTTCTCGTCGTCGGGTGGGCGATCCAGGCGGCCGTGCTCGCCTACATGGCGACCCGCGCGAGCCGTGAGCCGGGGCTCGTCGCCTCGAACGCCGAGCTGCTCCTGGCCGCCGCCGGCGCATCCCTCGGTCTCGCCCTCGGCCACGCGCTTCTCTTCGAGGCTCCACCGGAGGCGCTCGCCACAGGCGTCGCCGACCTGGGCGAAGCGGTCGTCGGCCTGGGCGCCTGCGCAGCGGCGGCGCTATACGGCCGGTTCGCCCTGGGCAAGAACGACCCGCGGGTCGGTTCGGTGTGCGAGGCCGCCACGGCCGCCGTCCTCCTCTATCTGTGGTCGGTGACGATCGTCGACGTCGCGGGCGTCACCAGCTCCGGCGGCACGCGGCAGATGGGCCAGGCGCTGCTCTCGGCCTTCTGGGCTGCGACGGGCCTCGGCGCTGTCGTCTACGGACTGCTGCGCGATGTCCAGCGGTTTCGCATCGCCGGACTCGCGCTGCTCGCCCTCGCCATTGTCAAGGTCTACACCTACGACCTCGCCGCGCTCGAGCAGCTCTCGCGCGTTCTCTCGCTCATCGTCCTCGGGCTGCTCCTGCTGGTGGGCGCCTTCGCCTACCAGCGGATCCGGGTGGGGGACGGCGATGCGGCTCCGGGCGCCGGGGGGGAGGGATGAGGCGCGTCGCGCTCGCGCTCGCCGCGCTCGTGTCGCTTGCGGCCGGCTCCCAGCCGGCCGCGGCGGCCGGGTTCGACAGCGCCGAGTTCCGCTACCAGCGGCCGCTGGTGGCAGAGGGAGGCGACGGGCCGGTCGTCCTCCAGCCCGACGGGGCGTTGTTCGAGCATTCCGCGCCGCGCTTCGCCGACCTGCGGGTTACGGATGTCCGCGGGCGCGAGGTTCCCTGGCGGCATGGCCCGAGCGGTCGCAACGGCGGTGCGGAGCCGGTCCGGGTCATCAACAGCGGTCGCCGGGGACGGTTCGCCGTCGCCCTCCTCGATCTGGGCGAGCAGCGGAAGGTGCGCGATCGCGTCGAGCTCAGGGTCTCGGGCCGGGAATTCGTCGGCCGCGCGGTGGTGCTCGGCGCCGATGATCGGGATGGACCGTTCACGCGTCTTTCGGCCACGGGTATATATGACGTGCGCGGCGCGCGGCCGGCCCACAGCACCACCGCCGTGTTCCCACCCAGCGACTTCCGCTACCTGCTCGTGCGAGCGAGCGGCGTCGGCCGTATCGCCGGCGCCATGGTGTTGGGAGCTCGCGGGCGCCCGCGGCTCGTCCGCCGCGCGGTCAGGTCTGTCTCGCGGCGCGAGGAGGGGACGCGCACGATCGTCACCCTCGACCTCGGATTCTGCGACGTGCCGGTCGACGAGCTGCGGTTCGGTGCGGCGACGCCCCGCTTCGAGCGCCCGGTGACGGTCATCGGCGCGAACCGTCGCGGGCGGTTCGTCCCCCTGGCCACCGCGAGGGCCTTCCGCTTCCCCGGATCGAGCTCTCCGCCGATCGACGTCCGAGCCCGTCATCGCTACCTCCGGGTCGAGCTCGAGAACGGCGACGATCCGCCGCTGCGCGCAATCGAGGTATCGGCATGGAGCCGCCCGCGCGCCCTCCTGGTCGAGGGCGGGCGCCCGCGTCCCTACACGGTCCACTATGGGAACCCGGTCGCGGAGGCCCCCAGCTACGACTTCGCCCGCCTTCCGGCGAGCGCCATCGCGGCCACCCGCGCCGTGCCTGGCCGGTTGGGCCGCGAGCGCGAAACGGCCGCGTTCGAGCCGCCCCCGGACACGCGCTCCTTCACCGCCCGCAATCCGGGACTCGTTACGGCCGCTCTCGTGCTTGCCGCCGTTTCCCTGGGCGCCGTGGGCCTGTTTACGCTGAGAGGGCGGCGGCCTTGAGTCCGTCCGGTCGAGTCGAACCTCTGTAATTCGGTGGGTTCAGTCGAAGAACCACCCATTTGCTGAAATTGCCCGTATGAGCGAAGCGGCCGTCGGCCTCATCGGGGTTCTCGTGGGCTTGGCTGTTGGCCGGGGCTACAGCTTCTGGGCCGGGCGGCATGGAGAACTGGGGGAAGCCGTAGCGGCTGCTGCCATCCTCAGCGAGGAGTTGAGGGCGCTTCAGCGTCGACATTCTGGTTCGGGGAAGCACCTGGCTGACGCCTGGCGGGAGTATCGCCGCTGGCTGGTCATCCACATGAGCCCAGCGGATTTCGATCGCCTGGGGCAGTCGATCGCGGAGGCAATCAATGGCGGCCTGGATGCAACCGAGCTGGATGAGGTGGTCGAGAGGATGGTTGCGCTTCATCGGCTGTTCTGGGAGGAGCACGAGGCTTTCATCCTGATTCCCTTGATCCATTACCTCAAAGGCGCCACGGTGTCGAAGCGAATTCACGTAATCCTCGAATCCAGTCACGATGCCGATGATTTCCCGTCGAAGGAGGACTCGTCCACCGTGCGCCGATGGCACAGCCCGGCAGCATAATCCCGTACAATGTCCGGGCCATGGAGCCGACCACAACCCCGAAGACTCGCCGGATCGAAGTCCGGCTCAGCGACGAGGAGCGCCAGCTCGACGCGGCTGCCGCATCGGCGTTGGGTGAGAGCCTGAGCGACTTCTTCCGCCGTGCCGCCCAAGCGCGCGCGCAGGAGGTGCTCGCCGATCAGCGCACGATCGCGCTCAGCGATGTGGAGGCGACGCGTTTCCTCGATGCACTCGAGCGGCCGGACGAGGGTACGGTGGCCCGGCTCGAAGACCTGCGCCGCCACGCGTGAGCGAAGGGACCGCGCTCACCGAGCGCTACGACCCATCAAGCCACGAGGTGGGGGATTTCGCCTGCGGCGAGGAGTCGCTCGACCGCTGGCTGCGTCGCTACGCAAGCCAGGGGGATCGACGCGACGCGACCCGCACCTTCGTCGCAACCGGTGAGAGCCGGCGGGTGGTGCGCGCCTACTACACGCTCGTGGCCGGCCAGCTCGAGCACGCCGAGACAACCGAGGCGGCGCGCAGGGGCCTCTCGCGGCACTTCCCAATCCCGGTCGCGATCCTTGCCCGTCTCGCTGTCGATGAGCACAGCCAGGGGCAGGGGTTGGGTGCGTCCCTGCTCAACGATGCCGTCGAGCGGATATGCCGTGCCGCGCAGGAGGTCGCCGTGCGGGCGGTTGTCGTGCATGCGATCGACGAGCAGGCGGTTGCCTTCTACGAGCGCTTTGGCTTCCGCGGTCTTGCTACTGCGCCACGCACCCTGATGGTCACGCTGGCCGAGCTCCGCCAGGCCGGCTACGGCCAATAGCCCTCAGCCCCGAATCTCGATCCGGTGTCCTTTGAGGACTCCCGCCCCGTCGCTCCCGTTACGCCGGAACCGCATTCTGGCGCTGGTTCTGGCGAAAGCGGCTGCTGCCCGGCAACGCCGGTTCCAACACCGCCGCCGATCACTCCGAGGTGCTGCAGACGACGCTCGAGTAGCTGCCCTCCACCCCGCCTGGCGCGACTCCAGTGCTTGGAGGGGGAGCTGGCCCTCGCCGAGCCCAAGCCCTTGCGCCAGCGGCTACTTCGCGTCGCTGGGAAGGGCGTGCGTTCGGCCCGACGCACGACCTCGCGCCCGCCGCGCTCCTGGCCGCCCGCTCCGAAGACTTCGCGAAGCCGCGTCAAAAGGTCGAACTGCGTCCACGAGCGCTGCCGCGCGGTTCCGCTGAACCACCCCGTGGACCGTTACCTACCTCAAACCGGCGAGCTTGACTCGGCGGGGCGAAAACGCCGGATCCGGGCTAGAGTTGCTTTGCGCATGTCGCCCGATGAGGCGGAGATCAAAGACTCGCCCGAAGGCAGGGGAGAGCGGGCCTGCCGCGCAGCCGGTCTGCCCTCGCCGGTCACTTGCATGACGGTGACGATGCCGCCCACCTGGCGTGGGCCGGAGAGCGTGCCCTACACCTACGTCTTCACCGAGAGGCAACCGACCGCAGCGGCCGTGAGACGCTTCTACGCGGAGGCCGTGCGAGGCACCCTTCCGAATCCGCGGCTATTCTGGCCCGACAGCTTCGCGCTTGCCTCGTTGCACCACCCCTTGTTCTTCGCCGCAGTAAGTCGCAGCAACCGGTTGGATCCACAGCGGTGGGGTGGCGCTCGCAGCACCCGCGCGGCGGGCTCCGTCGCCACTGTTCGTTTCTGGCTGCAGTCAACCCTCTTTCTTGCCGGCGTGACGCTCAGTGCGGCGGTAGTGCAGTCGCGCTGGTCAGCGGGAACGGTCGGGAGCAAGCTCGACCGCCTGTGGCAGGCCGCGCTGTGCGCCCCTCGTGCCGGCCTCGATCGCATCGACGCCCTTCGGTTGGCCGACTTCGTCCGCGAGCAGGCGGTCCGCCCCCCTGGGGTTGCGCAGTTGATCGACCTCAAGCAGGTCTTCGGGCGCGCACTTGCGGCGGTCACGGAACCGGAAAACGACCACCGCGGCGCGACCCTGACAGCGGAACCCCTCGATTTGGCCGGTCGCGAACGATTCGGCTTCGTAGGGGACCTGCGTCGGCGCCTCGGCGACAACCTTCGAGCCGTGATCGCCTATGGCTCGTCGGTGACCAGTTCGACCTTCGCCGATTACGACCTCATGGTCGTGGTCGAGGACGCTCGCTCCGCGCTGACCTCATTGGCGGGGTCTCACCCGGACTATCGCGGTGTCGAACTGAACCTGAGCGTGTTCGACGAGACGGACTTCCACACGTTCCAGCTCGTCTCGGGCGACAACCTCACCGAGAATGCCCGCTGCCTGTGGGGCGAGATAACCGTGCCGGTGAAGCCCGTCGACCTCTTGTTGGTGCGAAACTACAGCTTCGGCTTCGTGCGAATGCGTCAACTCCTCGGCATGGCCGCGCACGCCCTGCGCAGGCCCCTGGGTGAAGGGCGGGACGAGAAGCAAAGCCTGTACGGATACTTTGCGAAGATTCCGCTCAACGTCATGAAGGGAATCGGCGCCTCCGTGGGCGAGCCGGTCACCAAGGAGTACATAGCGGCGTGGATGCGGGACGAGTTGGACTACAACGTCGATCTCCAACTGCGGGCATGCGCCGCCGGTGGAGCCGGAGGCGCGATCGCGGACGCTGCTTGGGCTACCGCTGAAGTGTTGAGACGTACGAACATGTCGCACCGGGTGTACGAGCGCGTCTCCGCCGAGAAAGCCCAGATCTGGCGCGAACTCGAGTCGGAGTCGGATCGATCAGGGTCCACAGCGGGTTCCACACGAGAAGCTGCCGGATGAGGGTGCGGCTGATGACGGATCGGAGGTGTGAAGAGCAGCGGATCGCTGCGGTGGCGGACCGCTTGGTCGAGCTCGGGTTCAACGCTCGCTGTGGGGAGCGATCGGGCGAGGTCGAACTGGAAATCGAGGGTCCTGGGCCGGAGCGTCGAGCGGCGCTCAGCGGCGGGTCCCCGGCCGCTCTGCTCGAGCAAGCTCTGAGGGCGGTTCCGCTTGACTTCGACGACCTGCCTCTTGTGGTCGAGGGGGACAGCAAGGAAGTGCGGGAATGGACGTCGCGGGCGGTCGTCGAGCGCCTGAAGCCGACGGTGTACTCGTTCACGCGCAACCGCTACGGCCTCGCCCCCGGTACTGACGTTGTGCGGGCACGCTTTAGCGCTGAGGTTTTCCGGCGCCTCGGGGTCGAGTTGGCCACCCTCGAGCTACCAGTGCGGACTGCCTTCGCGGCGCTGTTAGAGACCCGCGACGGGCCACTGCTCGTACAGCGCAAGGTCGAGACGTGCAACCTCGAGGTCCGCGTCAAGCGATACCACATCGGGTCCCCGCTGCATCGGTATCTCTATACGGACCGACACCCGACGGCCGGGAACGGCGAGCCGCTTCGCCGCTGGTCTCGTTTCGAGTCGCCCGCCGTCTGCTTCGACTGGCGTCATCCGCTCGTTGACGGGGAAGGCAAGCGTCTGGCCGACGAACCTCTCCCCGATGACTATGCGGCCGTCTGGATGGAGGATGTCGCGTCCGCGAAGGAGATTGCCCGCCGGACGTTTTGTTGGCTCGAGAGCATGCTCGCCTCAGTCGGTGTGCTACTTGTAGACATCTGTCTGCTGATAGATCGCTCGGGGCATGTGCTGTTCGGGGAGATCAGCCCGGATTGCATGCGCATTCGACTCGGGCAGGGCGATCCAGTGAGCGCGGAACCACTTGACAAGGATCTCTGGCGCAACGGTGCGTCCCCCGCGCTCCTCGCTGAACGCTACAATCACGTGTACGAATTGTTGCGTGAAGCTCCACCGATGGGAGATGGCGATGGCGCAGTTCACCGTAGATAACAAGCGGCTCAAGATGTCGCCTGGGGGAGTCGTCGACATACCTGTCGCCGGCCGTAAGGCCCTCGGCATGCGGAAGGGTGTTGGCGCGCGCGTGACCGTCGATGCTGAGGACGAGGCCGTCACGATCGGCGCTGCACGAGGGGACGAGAAGACTTGGCGCATATCGCCAAAGGGGGTCATGGTGCTCCGCGAGCGTGCTTACGAGACGTTGGCTGCCTCGCCTGGCAGGCACTACCGGCTCGAAGTCGACGACGATAGGGGGCGGGTCCGGCTCGCGCCCTTCCGGCCCTGAAGTCCGGCGACGGACCGTCCACGCAGCGGATCGTGGCGCTAGATGGCCACGACGGGTCGGGTAAGACGACGCTGGCGAAGCACCTCGCCGACCGGCTTGACGCGGTTTACGTCCGTCCCTACGGGGGTCCGAGCGGCAGCGAGATGCTTGCGACGGCGGAAGCTGGCGAGTACGAGCGGGCGCTTGAGTTGGGTCGCGACCTGGCCGGTCGGGCGACGGGGGCGGTCGACGCTCCTCGCCTAGTGTGTGATCGCCTTTGGCTCACCGTGTTCACGATCGTGCCGGAGAGCCTCTTCGCGCGCTGGGGTCGACGCGCCCCGACGGCCGTCTGCTGGGCGGATGCGCAGACTACGCTCGAGCGGGTCGGGGGACGGCATGAGCCGACGCGCGCCCTTGACTGGCACAAGCACTACCTCGCTCGCTACCGTGAGCTCGCCCGGCGATTTGATTGCCCAGTCGTGCGTACCGACAAACTGTCGGAGCGACAGGCCCTCGACGTTCTGACCGACTGGGCGCGCGCGGTCTACGACAACCCGATGTAGTCGAGGCCGAGCACGTGCCGTTTCTGCCCACGGACAGCGAGGGACAGGCGCTCCTTCATCGCCCGCAATCCGAGACTCGCTACGGCCGCTCTCGTGCTTGCCGCCGTTTCCCTCGGCGCCGTGGGCCTGGTTACGCTGAGCGGACGGTCTCGAGGCCGCGCGACCGCGCGGATGAGATCATCGGCGAGACGTGTGCGGAAATAGGCAAGCCCGGATCGAAGGGGGGATGGGGAAACCAGGCCCGGTTCGGTGCTGCGCCCCCTGACGGCCAATGAGCGATCATGCGCCGCCAGGCGGGGTGGTGCATGAGCTGCCGGCGGACCTGCGCCAGGAGCTGGTCGACAGCCCGGCGGCCCTCGACGCCTGGAGGGACATCACGCCGCTGGCGCGCAACGAGTTCATCTGCTGGGTCGAGGACGCCAAGCGGGAGGCCACGCGGGAGCGGCGCATCCGCCGCACCCGGGAGGAGCTGGAGGAAGGCCGGCGCCGGCCCTGCTGCTGGCCGGGTTGCAGGCACCGCGAGCGCGACGGCAGCTGACGGCGCAACGATCGCCCGTCCGGCCTGGGCCAGTCGGCCGGCTAGGATCTCGAGATGCCCGCGACGACCGCTCAGGCGACCTTCGAGCGGGACCTGGAGCGCCTGCGACCGGCGCTCCCCTGCCGGAGACGACCTGGATCCTGCCGATCGCCGACAGCCAGGTCCTCGCCCCCGACCCCGATGCCGACCCGGCGGCGCGGCTCGCCGATCGCGAGACCCTGCGGCTGGCCTTCGTCGCCGCCCTCCAGCACCTCCCGGCGCGCCAGCGCGTGGTGCTCGTCCTGCGCGAGGTGCTGCGCTGGAGCGCCAAGGAGGTCGCCGAGATGCTGGAGACCTCGGTGGCGTCGGTGAACAGCGCCCTGCAGCGGGCGCGGGCGGCGCTCGACGAGCTGGCGCTGGAGGAAGCCGAGGCCCCGATGCGCCCCGACGACGCGGACGAGCGCCGCCTGCCCGAGTCGGGCGAGTGGCTGCCGTGGTCGCTGACCGTGCTCGAGCCGGTCGCCGGCGGAAGAGGGAGCGGACCGGCCGTCGCCGGCGTGCACAACTTCCTGGCGCCGTTCCTGCCCTCGCTCTTCGACTCGTTCGGGCTGCCGGCCCGGCTGACCGGCTCCGACCCGGCCGTGCGATGAGTTTCCGTTCGCCGCCCGGTCCAATCAACTGCAAGGCACGATCCACGTACAGGAGGGAACCCAGATGAGTGCGAGCACCGCAGCGACGGCGATCGACCGGATCTCGACGGTGATGGTCCCGGTCGCCGACCAGGACCGGGCGATCGAGTTCTACACCGGGACGCTCGGCTTCGAGAAGGTCGCCGACATCCCCTTCGGCGACGGCGAACGCTGGGTGGCGGTGGCACCGCCCGGCGCGGCGACGACGCTCGCGCTGGTGCTGCCGCGGGAGGGCGAAGCGGCCGGGATCGAGACGCGCGTCGGGCTGGAGAGCACCGACATCGACGCCGACCACGCAACCTTGCGCGAGCGCGGCGTCGACATCGACCCCGAGGTGATGCGGATGGGCGCCCCGGTCCCGCCGATGTTCTTCTTCCGCGACCAGGACGGCAACCGCCTGCTGATCGTCGAAACGAGCTGAGGCCGGGGCGGTGCCGTTCACGCTGAGGAACCTGAAGGAGGACCTGGAGGACGTCGGGTCCAACTTCGACGGCGCGCCGGAGCTGGAGTTCCGCCTGGCGACCCAGGCGCTCGAGCTCGAGAAATCCGGCCTGGGCTACCAGCGCGTCCCGCCTGGCTATCGCTTCCCGTACGGCCACACGCACAAGACGCAGGAGGAGGTGTACGTGGTCCTGGGCGGAAGCGGGCGGATGAAGCTCGACGAGGTGATCGTCGAGCTCGAGGAATGGGACGCGGTGCGCGTCCCGCCCGGCACGTGGCGAGGCTATGAGGCCGGGCCGGAGGGCCTCGAGATCCTCGTCATCGGCGCGCCCAACCTCGGCGAGGCCCCGCGCGAAGACGTCGACGGCCGGCGCGACTGGTGGGTTGACTAGCAACCGAAGAGCGTTCCGGAGTCTGGGAGACTTCGCGACCGCATGACCGGCCCGCCAACGCGCCGTCCGTGCCCGGCGTCGCGTCAGAGCCGGGGCGGCTCGGCAGGGAAGCGATGACGCGCAGCTAAGCTAGCCGGTCCGATGATTTCCGCGCCCTCGGCCGGTCATAGTCGTGAACCGACCGAAAGGAGAAGACGATGGGAAGGATCGTGGTGACCGAGTTCGTCTCGCTGGACGGCGTGATGGAGGACCCGGGCGGCAGCGAGGGCTCCGAGCACGGCGCCTGGACCTTCGAGTTCGACCGCGGGGAGGACGGCGACAGATTCAAGCTCGAGGAGCTCCGCGAGGCCGAGGCGCAGTTGCTGGGCCGTGTCACCTACGAGGGCTTCGCCGCCGCCTGGCCCTCGATGGAAGACGAGGCGGGCTTCGCCGAGAAGATGAACTCGATGCCGAAGTACGTCTTCTCCTCGACCCTGCGGGAGGCGAGCTGGAACAACTCGACGATCCTCAGCGGCGACCTCGCCGAGGCGGTCGGCAAGCTGAAGGAGGAGATCGACGGGACGATCCTGGTCGCCGGCAGCGCTCAGCTCGTCCAGGGCCTGGTCGAGCACGATCTCCTCGACGAGCTGCGCTTGATGGTCTTCCCCGTGCTGCTCGGCAGCGGCAAGCGCCTCTTCGAGGCGACGGGTCGCACGCGCCGCCTGCGGGCCACCGAGTCGGGCACGGTCGGCGAGGGCATCGCCACCCTGGTCTTCGAGCGGAGCCGGGAATGACATACCATATCCAACGGTGACAGTCTGAACTGTCGCGCCCGCACACCTCGCCCCGGGCGTCCCTTGCCACAGTACTGAAATAGCACTGTTACTGTCACGGCGGGTAGCCGACGCCACCGGCAACCGCTCCCGGGTCGGCGGTCAGACCGCCTTGCGCTCGGCCTGGCCGACCAGCTCGGAGAGCGGCACTTCCAGCGCGGCGGCGAGCTTGTAGAGATTGCGGAAGCTCGGATTGCGCAGCCCGCGCTCGATCTCGCTGACATAGGTGCGGTGCATGCCGGCGAGATCGGCCAGCCCCTCCTGAGAGAGACCGTCGATTTCGCCGCGCCGCGTACGTATGGCTTCGCCTAGAGCCTTGAGAGCCGCCTCCGACACGAGCGCAGCCTTCCACCTATTTCCAGGCGAGTCTACAGAATATAAGTAGCTAGTAACTTCCCCTACGAGCATTACACCAGCGCGTACCGATTAAGGGCCTCCCGCTGTGACCCGGGGAAAAACAACACTGTTAGACATTAACCGTGTTAGTCAAGAGGGCCGCCGAGCCATGTAGACGGCCTTCGAATGGACCAGTTCCTCGACAGGTTGCTTCGGGACCGCGTCGAATCCGTGGCCGTAGACGTCGAGGCATTCCAGGCCGGCCGCCTCGAGCAGGGCCAGCACCTCGGCTTCCGGGAAGTGGCGCTGGCGGTGCACGTGCGGGGCGAAGCGCTCGCAGTCCGGCGCCGCCTCGACCTCGAAGCGGGCCTCGCTGGTCGATCCCGGCGCCGCGTCTGGCGACCCCTGGCCGCGCCAGAGCAGCGTGCGGCCGTGCCGGCGCACCCGCTGCTCTTCGGCGAAGAAGGTGCGGTAGGTCTGCAGGCAGTTGACGTCGAACATCAGCAGCCCGCCGGGAGCCATGTTCGCGCGCATCCCGCTCAGCGCCCCGGCGAGTTCCTCGGCGCTGAGCAGGTAGTTGACCGCGTCGTCCAGGGTCCAGACGAGATCGAACTCGCCGAAGACCGGCAGCTCCCGCATGTCCGCCACGGACAGCCGCGTCGCAGCCCCGGCCTTGGCCCGGGCCAGCTCGACCATCGAGGGGGAGATGTCGCACGCCGTCACCTCCCAGCCGCGTTCGAGCATCGGCAGGAAGCTCTTCCCCGTGCCGCAGCCGACGTCGAGCAGGCGACGCCCGCGCAACCCGTGGCGGCGGAGCTTGGGGAGGAGGTTGCCCAGCCACAGCTCGTAGTCGTGGTGGGCGGTGAAATCGTCGTACAGGGGCGCCATCGCCTCGTAGGCGCTCGCCGCCCACCGGGCTCTCGGCTGGACTGCTGCTGCTCCCTCCATGCCGCCCCTCGACCAAAAGTACTTCTTAATAGTTTCATTGCTCAAGTCTGCTAGTCTGCCCAGCATCGTGGAGGTTCGCCGTCTCGATCACCGGGTTGCAGGCAAGGCCGATTCGACCGAGGGCTGGGACTGGGACGAGCTGCATCGGATGTGCATGCGCTTCGCCTTCCGCTACGCGAAGAGCCAGATGGAGGCCGAGGACATCGCCCAGGACGCGCTGCTGCGCGCCTGGTCCAAACGCGACACGCTGCGCGACGTCACCGCCCGCGCGTCCTGGCTGGCGACGATCGTGCGCAACGAGGCGCTGCGTGAGTTCGCCCGCAAGCGCCCGCTGCCCAGCGACCTGCTCGAAGTGATCCACGGCCGCGACGACGACCGCGTCCTGGCGATGGTCGAACGGGCCGACCTGCACGCCGCGCTGGGGCGGCTGAACGAGCGCGATCGCCAGCTCGTGCGGCTGCGCTATGACGAGGACATGACCCAGGAGGCGATCGCCCGCCGCCTCGGCATCCCCCTGGGCACGGTCAAGGTCCGCCTGCACCGGGTGCGCGCGAAGCTGCGCCGCTCGCTCGCGGCCTCCTATTAGGGTCCTTGGAGAACCGGGGAGGCGGGCGGTCGGGAGGCGCGGGGCCTCAGCCGGCCGCCGCCCGCCGCATCTCTTCGGTGGCCGCGCCCGGGCCGATGTAGGGGACGAGCAGGGCGAACAGCAGGTCGGGCAGCAGCTCCGGCAGGCGCTCGGCCCGCCCGGTCAGCAGCTCGTCGAAGATCAGGCCGGAGACCGCGCCGGCCGCCATCAGGCCGATGTTGGCCGGCAGCTCGCGGCCCTCGGCGAGCTCTTCCCCGTCGGCGAGGAACTCGGTGACGCGGGTGATCGCGTCCCAGTGGCGTCGGCGCGCGTCGGCGCCCGCCGCAGCGACCTCGACGATCGCCGTGCGCGCCAGCTCGGGGTCGAGCGCGAACATCTCGACCACGGTGGCGAGCCCGGCCCGCACCCGCTCGAGCCAGGGCTCGCCCGGGTCGCAGCTGCCGATCACCTCGCCGAGCACCCGCTCGACCACCAGGTCGTAGGCGGCGAGGAAGCATTCCTGCTTGTCCTCGAAGTGCTTGTAGAAGGTCGTGCGGGAGACGTTCGCCTCCTCGATCACGTCGGCGACCGAGGTCGCCTTGTATCCCTTGCGGCCGACGACCCGCACCATCCCCTCCAAGATCGCTTGCCGCCGCGTTTCGCTGCCCGCCATCGGTCCCCCCGGCAGGGTTGAACTATCGGGTATCTGAATCATAGCGACAACCTGTACGAGAGTGTTTATCGAGTCAGCCTCTCGACCTCCCTGGCCGCCGCATCAGGGCCGATGTAGGGGACAAGCGTGGCAAAGAACACGTCCGAGAGCAAGTCGGGAAGCCGTTCGGCGCGGCCCGCGACGAGCTCGTCGGAGATCAGACCCGTCACCCCGCCGATCGCCATCCGCGAGGTGTTGGCGGGCAGCGCGCGGCCGCCGACAGCGTAGTCGCGACCCTCCTCGAAGAGCGGCGTCAGCCGCTGCACCGCCGCGCGGTAGCGGCGCTGTGCCGCCGGTCCGGCGGCGCCGATGTCGACCAGCGAGAGCCGCGCCAGGTCGGGCTCTTCGGCCAGCGCCTCGAGCAGCGTGGCCAGACCCGCCGCGGCCCGTTCCGGCCACTCGCCGGCCGCCTCGTAGGCTGCGGTCACCCGCCGCACCAGCGCCTCGACCGCGTTGTCGTAGGCGGACAGGAAGCACTGCTCCCTGTCCTCGAACAACTCGTAGAAGGTCGTCCGCGAGACCCCGGCCTCGCGCGTCAGGTCGCCGATCGTCATCGCCCCGTAGCCCTTCTCGGCGACGACCCGCACCGCCGCGTCGAGCAGCCGCTCGCGCTGCGAGCGCGCGACCACCTCCGGCGGCAGCCGGTGACGCCCGCGCGGAGGGCGCCACCGGCCTCCCTCCCTGCTCCGCTCCACTCCGGTCAGCCTCCGGGTGGGCGCGGGGGCTGTGCCCCCGGGAGTCGCTCGGCCTCGCGCGACTGGCGCAGCGCCTCCTCCTGGCCGAGGTAGGGGACGGTCGCGATGTAGACGATGTCGGGCAGCAGCTCGCGCAACCGTTCCGCGTTGCCGGCGAGGATCTGGCTGACGATCAGCGACTCGGCGCCGGAGAGCGCCGCCCGGCCGGCGCTGGTGGGGATCGCCTCCTGCTCGACCGGATCGTCGCGGCCGCGGTCGAGCAGCGACTGCAGCACCCGCTTGCCCGAGGCGTAGAGCTCGAAGGCGCGGTCGCCGCTGGCGGGCGCCTCGACCAGCGCCATGCGGGCGAAGGCCGGGCGGGAGGCCAGCAGGTCGAGGAACTCGGCGGCAGCGTCGCGGACCATCGTCGCCCACGGCTTGTCGGGCGAGTAGGCAGAGAGGATGCGGCCCATCGCGTCGGCGAGCGAGACCTCCATCGCCGCGCCGAAGCAGTCCTCCTTGTCCTTGAACAGTTCGTAGAAGGTCGCCCGCGAGACGCCGGCCGGCTCGCAGATGTCGGCGATCGTCGTCGCGTTGAACCCCTTGTCGGCGCAGCTCTCCGCCATCGCGACGAGGATCCGTTCGCGCTGCGAGTGGGCGACCAGCGGCTCGGCCAGCCCCTCGCGGCCGGACGGAAGGCGCTCCTTCTCGATCAGCCCGGGCAACTCGACCATAAACGCGATTGTACACCCCTGGCGGGGCTCGGTGGACGGTTTAGTACCGAATCAACAAATGCGGCGTCCGCCCTTGGCCTGCGCGGACCGTCCGGCCTTGCCTTCGAGCTTCGCGATCGCCGCCTCGATGTCGGCGCCGAGCATCTCCGCCATGTCGCGGCTGAAGTTCTCCTTGACCACCATGCGCAGCACCGAGACCGATTCGGCGTTCGGCGGCAGCGGGTAGGCGGGGACGATCCAGCCGCGCTCGCGCAGCCTTTCGGAGAGCGCGAAGACGTCGACGCCGCCGTCCTTCCCGGTCGGCCGCACGACGACGACCGGCAGGTAGCGCGCGTCGTTGAGCAGTTCGAAGCGGCCGCTCGCGGTCAGCGCCCGCTCCAGCTCGCCGGCGTTCTGCATCAGGTTGGCGGCGATCCGCTCGTAGCCCCTGCGGCCGAGCCGCAGGAAGTTGTAGTACTGGAGCAGCACCGAGTTGCTGGCGCGGCTGAAGTTGAGGCTGTAGTTGGGCATCTCGCCGCCCAGGTAGGTGATCTCGAAGACCAGCTCCTCGGGCACCACGTCGAGGTCGCGGAAGACGACCGAGCCCATGCCCGGGTAGACGAGCCCGAACTTGTGGTTGGAGACGTTGATCGAGCGCACCTGCTCGAGCCGGAAGTCCCACTTCAGCTCCGGGTAGGCGAAGGGGGCGATGAAGCCGCCGCTGGCGGCGTCGACGTGGATCGGGATGTCCCAGCCCTTCTCCTGCTTGACCCGGCGCAGCAGCTCGTCGATCCCCTCGATGTCGTCGACCTGGCCGGTGAAGGTGGTGCCGAGGATCGCGCCGACGGCGATCGTGTTCTCGTCGATCAGCGGCTCGACCTCGTCGGGCCCGATCGTGTGGCGCTCGGGCGTCAGCGGGATCACGCGCTGCTCGACCTCGAAGTACTTGGCGAACTTCTCCCAGCAGGTATGGACGTCGGCGCCGAAGATCACGTTGGGCTTCGCCGAGCCCTCGCCGCGCCGTTCGCGCCAGCTCTGCTTGTGCGCGAGCAGCCCGAGCATGATCGCCTCCGAGGAGCCGATCGTCGCCGTGCCGGCGGCCGCGCCCCCGTCCGGCGCGTTGAACAGCTCGCCGACCATGCTGATCACGCGCTGGTGGATGCGCTCGGTCTGCGGGTACTCGTCCTGGTCGACGAAGTTCCGGTTGAGCGTCTCGGTGGCGAGCTGCTGGGCCTCGGGCTCCATCCAGGTGGTGACGAACGAGGCCAGGTTGAGGGCCGGGTTGCCGTCGAGGTTGAGCTCGTCGTGGATCAGCTGGTAGGCGGCCCGCGCCGGCATCGAATCCTCGGGGACGCGATGCTCCGGGACCTCATCGGTGAAGTAGCGGCTGCTGTAGGTCGTGTTGGTGAGCCGACCGGCCTCACTGCGTACCTTGCGCATCGGCGCCCACTGTACAGGTGGGCGGGCGCGCTACCCGCCGGCGCCCGCGGCGGGCGGCGCGGTCGGGTCGGCGCCCTCTTCGCCCGGCGCCTCGCGGGCGATGTAGTCCTCGACCAGCAGCAGGTTGTCGCTCGAGCGCTCGACCACGTTGAGCAGGTCGCTCATCAGCGCCACCTCCTCGACCTGCTCCTTGACGAACCACTGCATGAACTGCTCGGCGCGGTAGTCCTTTTCCTCGCGCGCCAGCTCGAACAGGGCGAAGATCTCCTCGCCGACCCGTTTCTCCTGCTCGAGCGCCTTTTCCACCGGCGTCACCCCGTCGGAGTAGCTCGTCGCCTGCGCCTTGATGTCCGGGATATGGACCTCCTCGCTGACGTCGAGCAGGTACTGGACCATCATCATCGCGTGCTCGCGCTCCTCCATCGCCTGCCGGTAGAAGAAGGCGGCGAGGCGGGGCAGCGTCTCGGCGTCGTAGTAGACGGCTATCCCGACGTACTGCTGCGAGGCGGCGAACTCGTTGGCGATCTGCTCGTTGAGGGCGGCGGCGAAGCTCTTCTCGGCCATGGGTCTCCTTTTCCGGCTGGGGGGATCGCCCTGAACCTAGCCGAAAGGGCAGATTCGGTTGGCCGAAGAGGCGCCGGGCGCCCCTCTATTCGGCCCAGCGGAAGCCCGAGGGAGTCAGCTGCGGCAGCAGCGGGCTCTTCGGCAGCCCGGGCGGCGGCGGGCTTTCGTTGTAGCCGCGGGGGGCGGTGTCGTTCGGCGTGTCCGGGTGGAAGAGCGAGGCGAGCGCCTGGATCTGGCCGCGGCCGACGCCGAGCTCCCACTGGCCGCCCCCGTAGGCGCCGATCCCCTGCTCGTCGCAGTAGTCGTAGGTCTCGCAGAGGTCGCGCAGGCCGCCGATCCGCGAGGGCTTGACGTTGACCATGCGCGGCCGCCAGGGCATCGCCTCGATGTCGGCGATCGAGTGGATCGGCGCGTCCCAGGTGATCCGGTCGCGCACCGGCTCGAGCAGCGGCCGCGTCTCGTCGTTCACGTCCGGGTCCTCGAGCCAGGCGTCCGGGAAGGCCTCGATCAGCTTGCCGTACAGCTCCGGGTCGGTGTCGACGTCGACCGACGTGCCCTTGTAGAAGCCCTTGAGGTCGAGCGAGTCGACGGCGCCGGTCTCGACCAGGGCGGCGATCAGCTCGTCGTCCCAGTCGTTGGTCGGGTCGAGCTTGAAGCGCAGGCCGGGGTAGGGCCCGAGCTTGGCCCGCAGGGTCTCGATCGAGGAGGCCTCGTCGGGGCCGCCGGCGAGCCGCATCGAGCAGACGAACTCGACCGGCGCCGGCTCGCGGCGCAGCGCCTTGGCGATCCCGGTCCCCGCCTGGCGCAGCGCCAGGTCGAGCGCCGCGGACTCGAAGGCCCAGCGGCGGTAGCGGCGCGAGACCTCACGCTGCGGCACGGCCGGGAAGGTGTCGAGGCCGCCCATCAGCTCGCAGAACTCGCCCAGGGTCGCGTACCCCGTGAGGTCGAGCGTCGCGCCGGCGTCCTGCAGGGCGACGTGGTCGAGCGCGTCGTAGGTGACGTCCTCGCCGAGCCCGTCCTCGCCGCCGCCCCAGAGGTGGATCACGGTGCTGAGGCGTTCGAAGCCGGGGGTCTGGTATTCGAGCCCCCGCAGCTCGTAGCCCTCGATCTCGAGGGGCAGGTTGGCCAGTAGGTCGAAGGTCGCCATGGGTGGCGAGTGTATTCGGCGACGGGGTTGGGGCGGGGAGGGAGCGCGGGAGGCGCCCCTCAGAGTCCCTAAATCCGCCTTCGGCGGATTGATTTGGTGCCGCTTCGCGGCCCAGGGTAGCCCGCCGGGGCGCCGCTTCGCGAGGCATCTGAGAGGCGACTCCCGCGCTCCTGGGGCGCTCGCTTCATGAAGGCCGCCGCTCGCCGGCCCGCCAGTGCCGCTCGCGGAGCCGGCGCGCGCGGCTTGGCCGGCTCGCCACCGTGGTTGAGGTTTGTGCCGCTATCCGGAGCAAAGCTCTACCGCGCTGCCAGACTTCGGTCGATGAAGCACACGGCGCATGGGTACTGGCTCGAGGAGGCCGGGGAGGTTGAGGCGCTGCCGGCGTTGGAGGGGGAGCGACGTGCCGACGTGGTGGTGCTCGGTGGCGGCTACACGGGGATGTGGACGGCTTGGCATCTGAAGAAGCTGGAGCCGGAGTGCAGGGTCGTGGTGCTCGAGGCGGACGTCTGCGGGCACGGGCCGAGCGGGCGCAACGGGGGGTTCTGCAACTCGATGTGGTTCTCGCTGGCGAGCATGCGGGAGCGCTGGGGGGATGGGGCGGGACTGGCGGTGGCGCGCGCCGCGCGCGAGGCGATCGACGGGGTGGAGGCGTTCTGCCGCGACGAGGGGGTCGACGCCTGGTTCCGGCGCGGCGGCTACCTGCAGGTGTCGACCGCGCCCGCGCATGACGGGATCTGGGACGAGGCGGTTGCCGCCTGTCGCGAGCTCACGGGGCGCCAGGAGGCAGACGCCGCGCCTGCCCCCGCGGCGTGGTCGAGCTTTGTGCCGGATAGCGGCACAAAGCTCGACCACGGTCGAGGGGGGGATTGGCCGGTGCGGGTCCTGGGCCCGGACGAGGTCGCGGAGCGTTGCGCCTCGCCGGCCTTTCGCGGCGCCGCCTTCTACGCCGACGCGGCGACCGTGCAGCCGGCGCGCCTGGCGCTCGGCCTGCGCGAGCGGCTGCTCGCCGCCGGCGTCGAGATCCATGAGCGCTCGCCGGTGCGACGGCTCGCCGCCGATTGCTGCTTTGTCCCCACCGGAGTGGGGAAAAGGCAGCAAGATCGGCAGGGAGGGGGGGTGGTGGCGACGACCGATCGCGGCACGGTGCGCGCCGGGGCCGCGGTGGTCGCGATCGGCGGCGCGGCCAAGTCCCCGCACGGGCCGCTGCGCAACGCGCTCACCGTCACCTCCTCGCACATCGTGCTCACCGAGCCGGTGCCGGGGCTGCTCGAGCAGATCGGCTGGACCGGGGGCGAGTGCATAACCGACGCCCGCGCCCTCGTCGACTACTTCCGCACCACCCCCGACGGCCGCATCGCCTTCGGCTGGGGCGGCGGCCGGATCGCGATGGGCGCCCGCCTGCGCGGGCGCTCGGAGGTCGATGCGGACGTGGCCGCCGCCGCCGCCGAGCGCCTCTATCGCTACTTCCCCGGCCTCGCCGAGGCGGGCTCGGCGGGCCGTGATCCGCAGTCCGGCCGGGCTGCGGATTCTCTCCTTCTTCCGAACGGCGGGCAGAGGGGCCGCCGCGGCGGCGCCCGCATCACCCACGCCTGGGGCGGGCCCATAGACGTCTCCCCGACTCACGTGCCGATCGTCGTCCCCCTGCCCGGCAGCCGCAGCTTCGCCGCCGCCGGCTACACGGGCAACGGTGTCGGCCCCTCCAACATGGTCGGCCGCAGCCTGGCCTCCCTCGTCCTCGACCGGTGCGACGACCACTCGCGGCTGCCCTTCGTCGATCCGTCACCGCAGCGCGTTCCGCCCGAGCCCTTCCACTGGCTCGGCGGGGAGACGATCCGCCGTGCGCTCACCGACAAGGAGAACGCCGAGCTCGCGGGCCGCCGCCCACACCCGGTCAGCTCGCTCGTCTCCAGGGCGCCGGAGTTGATCGGGTTCCATATCGGCCGGTAGCGAGGGAGGGCGGGGATGTCCGTTCCGCCTTGCTGATCTGGTGTCGGGCGAAGGAGTGCGGGAGGAGGCGACTCCCGCACTCCTCCGGGAACGAAGTCACCGCGTGAAGGTCACCAGCGGGAGGTGATGACCTTCTGGCGGGTGTAGAACGACACCGCGTCCGTGCCGTTGGCGTGGAGGTCGCCGTCTATGGAGTCCTTCCAGCCGCTGAACGGGAACCAGGCGACTGGGGCGGGGACGCCGACGTTGACGCCGAGCATTCCGGCCTGGACCTCGTAGCGGTAGCGGCGGGCGGCGCCGCCGGAGCGGGTGAAGATCGCGCCGGCGTTGCCGTAGCGGGAGCCGTTGACGAAGTCCAGAGCCGCATCGAGGTCGTCGACCTCGACCACGCTCAGCAGCGGGCCGAAGAGCTCGTCGCGGGCGAGCTCGGACTCGTGGTCGTGGACGAGCGCGATCGTCGGGCCGAGCAGAGTTCCCGCCGGGCCCGCGTCGCGGCGGCCGTCGAGCAGCAGCTCGGCGCCGGGAGCGCGACAGTCCCCGCCCGCGCCGGCGAGCCCCGCCGCCGGGCCGTTCTCGCCGCCGCGGGCGCCCGCCGCAGCGCGGCTGCCCGTCGTAGCTCGCTCAATAGCCTCGGCAACCCTGTCCCGCGCCGCCGCCGAGACCATCGGGCAGACGTCGGCGCCTTCGTCTCCGCCGGCCCCTACCTGCAAATCCGAGGCGGCTGCGACGAGCGCGTCCTTCACCTCCGCCCGACGCGCCCCGTCTCCCACCACGACGCACACCGACCCCGCCAGGCAGCGTTGGCCGGCCGCGCCGAAGGCCGAGCCCATGATCGCGGGCACCGCCTGCTCGAGGTCGGCGTCGGGCATCACGACGAGCGAGTTCTTGGCCCCGCCGAGGGCCTGCACGCGCTTTCCCGTCCGCACCGCGCCTTCGGCGACGATGCGCGCCGTCTCGGCGCGGCCGACGAAGGAGATCGCGTCGATGCCCGGGTCGGCGAGGATCGCCTCGACCGCGGCGCGCCCGCCGTGCACGAGGTTGACCACGCCGGGCGGGATCTCCTCGACCGAGTCGACGATCTCCATGATCAGCGCCGCCGGCCGCGGGTCCTGCTCGGAGGGCTTGAGCAGGAACGAGTTGCCGCAGGCGATCGCGTAGGGGAGGAACCAGAGCGGGATCATCGCCGGGAAGTTGAACGGCGTGATCGCCGCCACGACCCCGACCGGCTGGCGCACCAGCTCCACGTCGACGCCGGCGGCGACGCCCTCCAGGTTCTCGCCCTTCAGCAGGTGGGGGACCGCCGCCGCCGACTCGACCGACTCGATCCCCCGCCCGACCTCGCCGTTCGCGTCGGCGAGCGTCTTCCCCATGTCCTCGGTGACCAGCTCGACCAGCTCGTCGCGCCGCGCTTCCAGCCCCTCGCGCAACCCCAGCACCGCCCGAGCCCGCCGCTGCGGCGCCGTAGCCCGCCACCCCGGCCACGCCTCCCGCGCCGCCTCCACAGCCCCCCGAACCTCCCGAGCCCCACACAACGGAACCCGCGCCGCAACCTCCCCGGTGGCCGGGTTGAAGTCATCGAGCTCCTCAACCCCCTGCGGCTCGCGCCAGGAGCCCCCGATGTAGTTCCGCAGCGTCAAGTCACCCACCCGTTCGCTCCTTGTCGGCCACAGGGCGACAAACGACGAACGCACCTCGTGAAGGACGGGAGTCGAACCTCGAAGGACGGGAAGTCGGACATGCCCCTGCGCGGTAACGAATCGAATTCACCGCAGGAGGGCGGGAGTCACTTCGACGATGCCTCGCGAAGCGGCGCCCCGGCGGGCTATCCTGGGCCGCGAAGCGGCGCCAAATCAATCCGCCGAAGGCGGATTTAGGCATTCGGCGAGGTGACCCCCGCCCTCCCGTCACTCGCCGAGGCAACCCCCGCCGTCCCTGCCGCGCCGGGGGTCGACGGGCCGATTTGTCGCATCCGACTGGACTTTTCGTCCCGTCGGCGGGCTGTTTCACGCAGCCTCCGCGGCGCCGATCGCCACCGGCGGCATCGCCTCCTGGTCGGGCCGCACCTCGCTCATCTTCTCGGCCCGCCGCTGCTGCCACACCGTCGCCCCCATCGCCAGCACGGTGACGCCGAATAGGATCATCGCGATCACGTTCACCTCGACCGGGATGCCGCGCTGCGCTGCCCCGTACACGTAGAGCGGGAAGGTCACCGTCGTGCCCGAGTTGAAGTTGGAGATCACGAAGTCGTCGATCGAGAGGGCGAAGGCGAGCAGGGCGCCGCCGAAGACCCCGGGCATGATCAGCGGCAGGGTGACCAGGCGGAAGGTCTCGAGCGGCGTCGCGCCGAGGTCCTGCGCCGCCTCCTCGAGGTTGCGGTCGAAGCCGATCAGCCGCGAGCGCACGACGACGACGACGAAGCTGATGCAGAACATCACGTGGGCGATCAAGAGCGTCTGGAAGCCGAGGCCCGGCGTGCCGAGGATGATGAAGAAGGAGAGCAGCGAGGCGCCCATGACGATCTCCGGCGTCGCCATCGGCACGACGATCAAGAGGTTCGCCGCGCGCCGGCCGTGGAACCGGTGGCGCACCAGGGCGATCGCCATCAGGGTCCCGATCGCGGTCGAGACGACGGTCGCCAGCAGCGCCAGCTTGAGGCTGGTCAGCAGGGCGCTGTTCAGTTCGGGGATGCCGAAGGCGTTGCCCCAGTGGGAGAGCGTGAAGCCGACCCAGGTGAAGTTGTACTTGCCCGCCGGGTCGTTGAAGGAGAAGACGAGGATCACCGCGATCGGGATCAGCATGTAGACGACGACCAGCGCGGCGACGATGTTCACCGCGTGCTCGCGCAGCCAGCGCCAGGCGCCCCGCGGCGCGCCGCCGCTCCGTCCCCGCCTCACAGGTTCTCCTCTCCCATCAGCGCCTCCGAGCCGGCGAAGCGGATGTAGACCAGGACGACGACCATGATCAGCGCCATCAGCACGAACGACAGCGCCGCCGCCGCCGGGTAGTCGAGCTGCGTCTTGTAGAGCGACTGGATCACGTTGCCGATCATCTGGTTGCCGGCGCTGCCGAGGAACTGCGCGTTGACGTAGTCGCCGGTCGCCGGGATGAAGGTGAGCAGCGTGCCGGCGACGATCCCGGGCGCCGAGAGCGGCAGCGTCACCCGCAGGAAGGCCGCCCGCGAGGACGCGTAGAGGTCCTTCGCCGCCTCGACCAGCCGCTCGTCGATCTGCTCGAGGCTGGCGTAGATCGGCAGGATCATGAAGGGCAGGAAGTTGTAGACGAGGCCGGCGATCACGGCGCCGCCGGTCGCCAGCACGTGGCCGTTCTCCGGCACCAGGCCGACGAAGCGCAGCGCGTCGACCGCCGGGCTCTGGTCGGAGAGGATCGTCTCCCAGGCGAGGGTGCGGATCAGGTAGGTGGTGAAGAACGGCGCCACCACGGCGAAGAGCAGCGCGTTGCGCCAGCGCCCGGCGCGGAAGGCGATCGTGTAGGCGAGCGGGTAGGCGACGAGCAGGCAGATCAGCGTCGCCAGCCCCGAGTAAAGGAACGAGCGCGCGAACTGGGTGTCGTAGAGCGAGAGCGCGTCGGAGTAGTTGCCCCAGTTCCAGCTGAAGCTGAGGCTGCCGACCACGCCCGACTCGAGCGAGAGGTACCCCATGTAGAAGAGGGGCACGACGAAGAAGAGCAGCAGCCAGATCGTCCCCGGCCCGAGCAGGAAGTAGGGGACGATCCGGCGGCGCTCTGCCATCTCAGCCGTTCAGCACGGCGTTCCAGGCCCTGGTCACGGGAGCTTCGTCTTCCTCGGTGAGCTGGGTCTGGGTGAAGCAGTCCCTGGTGAATTCGGCGCTGGGGAAGATCAGGTCGCTTTCCGCCAGTTCCGGTTCGGTTTCTTCGAAGATCCGCTTCACGCCCTCGACCGGCGTCACGTAGTTGACGTATTCGGCGATCTTCGCCTGGTTCTTCGGCACGTAGACGTAGTTCATCCAGGCCTCGGCGGCGGTCGGGTTCGGCGCCCCGACCGGGATCACCATGTTGTCCGACCACAGCGAGCAGCCCTCTTCGGGCATGCGGAACTCGATGTTCGGGTTTTCGGCCTGCAGCTGCACCGCGTCGCCCGACCAGCCGATCGCCGCCACCGCGTCGCCGCTGCTCAGGTCGCGCGTGTACTCGTTGCCGGTGAAGTGGCGGATCTGCCCCGATTCGACCGCGGCTTCGACCTTTTCGATCGCCTTCATCCAGTCATCTTCGGTTGCTTCTTCGGGATCCACTCCTTCGCAGGTCATTACCAGGGGCACCGTTTCGCGCAGTTCGCGCAGAAAGTCGACCTTGCCCTTGTACTTCGGGTCGAAGAGGTCGCAGATCGAGCGCACTTCCGGCGCCAGGTCGGTGCGCACCACCAGGCCGCCCATGCCGCTCTGCCAGGGCACGCTGAATTTCCGTTCGGGGTCGAAGCCCGGGTGTCGCAGCGAGGGCAGGAGGTTTTCCTCGACGTTGGGGATGCCAGCCTTGTCGACGTCCTGCAGGTATCCCAGGTCATACATCCTTTTCGCCATCCAGTCGGTGACGACGAAGACGCTGCGGCCGCCCGATTCGCCCTGTTCGAGCAGCGGCTGCACCTTGCCGAAGAATTCTTCGTTGTCGTTGACGTCCTCGATGTACTTGACGTCGATCCCGGTCGCCTTTTCGAATTCCTTCACCGTCCCGTTCTTGCCCGAGTCGATGTAGAGCGGCCAGTTGGAGATCGTCAGCTTGCCGGAGGGTTCGCCTTCCAGCTTCACCGTGCCGCCTTCGCCGCCGCCCCCGCTGCCGCAGGCGGCCAGGCCCACGGCCAGGACCAGCGCCGTCACCGCCGCGGCGAGCGCCGCCGGCGCTCCGCGACCCATCGCTCTGTCTCTACCCATCCGACTCACCCTCTCCTGATTGCCCTGCTTTCCCATCCAAGCTCTCGCGCACGACGTGCATGTGCTCGGGCGCCCAGCTCAGCGCCACGCGGGCGCCGCCGCCGGGCAGCGCCTGGCGCTGCGCCTCGTCGGCGTTGGGGACGAGCACCGTCATCCGCACCCCGTCGCCGAGGTCGACCGCGATCTGGGTCGAGGTGCCGAGGTAGAGCGAGCTCTCGACGGTCCCCTCGACCCGCGGCCTGCCGTTCGCCGTGGCCGCCCCGCCGCCGGCGGCGAGCGTCTCGACCTGCAGCTTCTCCGGCCGCACCACGGCGTAGCAGCGCTCGCCGGCCGCCAGCCCGTCGGAGGCCGCGCGCACCGTCGGCCCGTGCTCGAGTTTCACCTCGCCGCCGCCGGCGACGGTCGCCGGCATCAGGTTGGAGACGCCGATGAAGCCGGCGACGAAGGTCGTCGCCGGGCGCTCGTAGACGTCCTCCGGGATGCCGACCTGCTCGACCCGGCCGCGGTTCATCACCGCGATCCGGTCGCTCATCGTCAGCGCCTCCTCCTGGTCGTGGGTGACGTAGACGAAGCTGATCCCGACCTCGCGCTGGATCCGCTTCAGCTCGACCTGCAGGCCCTTGCGCAGCTTCAGGTCGAGCGCCCCGAGCGGCTCGTCGAGCAAGAGCACCTTCGGCATGTTGACCAGCGCCCGCGCCAGCGCGACGCGCTGCTGCATGCCGCCGGAGAGCTGCGCCGGGCGGCGGTTCGCCTCGGCGGCGAGCCCGACCCGCTCGAGCTCCGCCTGCACGCGCCGGCCGATCTCGGCCTTGGCGACCCGCTTGCGCTTCAGCCCGAAGGCGACGTTGTCGCGCACGCTCAGGTGGGGGAAGAGGGCGTAGCTCTGGAAGACCGTGTTGGTCGGGCGGCGGTGCGGCGGCGCCGCGGCGACGTCGGTCCCCTCGATCCGGATCTCGCCCGCGCTCGGCCGCTCGAAGCCGGCGATCATCCGCAGCGTCGTCGTCTTGCCGCAGCCGCTCGGGCCGAGGAAGGTGAAGAACTCGCCCCGCGCCAGCTCCAGATCGACGTCGTCGACGGCCGTCAGCTCGCCGAAGCGCTTGCTCACATCCCTCAACTCGACGCTATGGACAACGTCGCCCACCTCACAGACGGTACCCCATGTGTGCCCGAATCTCGTTGTACGAATCGTATATAGAAGAGCGGTTCCCTTACTCCATTGGACACTTGAATACGAGGGCAAAGCGAGCTAGCTTTGTCCAGAACGTCGTAGGACGAGAGGAGACACGCATGGCCGTCGCGTCGCAATCCACCGGGGCCGTCGAGACCGGGCTCCAGGAGCTCGCGCTGCGGCATCTCTGGATGCACTTCTCGCGCATGGGCGCCTACGGGCCCGGGCACGAGATCCCGATCATCACCCGGGCGGACGGCTGCTACGTCTTCGACGAGCACGGGAACCGATACCTCGACGGCCTCTCGGCGCTCTTCTGCGTCAACGCCGGCCACGGCCGCAGCGAGCTCGGCGAGGCGGCGGCGCGCCAGGTCTCCGAGCTCGACTTCTACACGCTGTGGAGCTACGCTCACCCGCGGGCGATCGAGCTCGCGGCGCGGATCGCCGCGCTCGCCCCCGGCGACCTCAACCGCGTCTTCTTCACCTCCGGCGGCTCGGAGGCGGTCGAGTCGGCGCTGAAGCTCGCCCGCAACTACCACCGGGCGCTCGGCAAAGGCCAGAAGCACAAGGTGATCGCGCGTGAGATCGCCTACCACGGGACCTCCCTCGGCGCCCTCTCGGCGACCGGGATCACCGAGCTGCGCTCGCAGTTCGAGCCGCTCGTCCCCGGCGGCTGCCACGTCCCCAACACCAACCTCTACCGCTGGCCGGCCGACCGCCACCCGCTCTGGGCGGCGGCGGCGATCGAGGAGCGGATCGAGTTCGAGGGGCCGGAGACGGTCGCCGCGGTGATCCTCGAGCCGGTGCAGAACGCGGGTGGCTGCTTCGTCCCGCCCGAGGGCTACTTCGAGCAGGTGCGCGAGATCTGCGACCGCCACGACGTGTTGATGATCTCCGACGAGGTGATCTGCGCCTGGGGCCGGCTCGGCCACATGTTCGGCTGCGAACGCTTCGGCTACGTCCCCGACATCGTCACCGTCGCCAAGGCGCTGACCTCCGCCTACGCGCCGATGGGCGCGGTGATCGCCGACGACCGCGTCGCCGAGCCGTTCATGCAGGGCGACGCCTCCTTCTCGCACGGCTTCACCTTCGCCGGCCACCCGGTTTCCGCGGCGGTGGCGATGGCCAACCTCGACGTCTATGAGCGCGAGGACCTCTGCGCCCACGTGCTCGCCAAGGAGGGCGAGTTCCGCCGGATGCTGGAGACGCTGCACGAGCTGCCGATCGTCGGCGACGTGCGCGGCGCCGGCTTCTTCCAGGCGATCGAGCTGGTCAAGGACAAGCAGACGAAGGAGAGCTTCGAGGGGGACGAGGCGGAGGAGCTGCTGCGCGGCTACCTCTCCGGCGAGCTCTACCGGCGGGGCCTGATCTGCCGCGCCGACGACCGCGGCGACCCGGTGATCCAGCTGGCGCCGCCGCTGATCGCCGACACGGAGCAGTTCGAGGAAATCCACGACGTGTTGCGCGGGGTGCTGACGGACGCGTGGGAGCGCGTCCGCAGATAGGAGCGCCGATGCTCACCGTGCAAAGCCTGCTCGACGAGGTCGGCCTCGAGCTGGCGGCGGGCGCGGAGGCGGCGGATGCGCCGCTGCGCTGGATCCACATCTCCGAGCTCGAGGACCCGACGCCGTGGCTCTCCGGCGGCGAGCTGATGCTGACCACCGGGATCCCGCTCGACAGCGCCGCCAAGCAGCGCGCCTACATCCGCCAGCTCGCCGAGCACAACCTCGCCGGGCTCGGGCTCGGCGTCGGCTTCAGCCACCAGAAGCTGCCCAAGGCGCTGGTCGAGGAGGCGCGCAAACGCGACTTCCCGCTGTTCGAGGTGCCCTACTCGACGCCGTTCATCGCGATCACCGAGAAGGCCTTCGCCAAACTGGTCAACGAGCAGTACGAGGTCCTGCAGCGGGGGATCGCCGTGCAGCGGCGGCTCGAGCGGCTGGTGCTCGAAGAGCGCGGCCTGGAGGAGATCGTGGCGACGATCGCCTCCGCGGTCGGCGGCACGGTGGCGATCCTCAACAGCCGCGGCGAGCGGCTCGCCGGGCGCGGCTTCCGCCGCCAGCTCTCGGCCGAGGCGGTCAACGCGATCCGCGACGAAGCGCTCGCCCACACGGCCGACGGCCACCCCTTCGTTCCGGCGCATCCATCCGTGGCCGGCCGGGCGCTGGCCCACCCGGTGATCTCGCCGGGCGGCGGCCCGCCCCAGGCCTGGGTCGTGATGGTGCGCGACTCGGGCGGGCTCGGCGACTTCGAGCGGCTGATCCTGCAGCAGGCGGTCGCCGTCGTCGCGCTCGAGCTGATGCGCCGCCGCGTCGCCCGCGAGACCGAGCGGCGGCTGGCCGGCGACGTGCTCGCCGGCGCGCTCGGCGGGCGGCTCGACCCGAGCGAGCTGCGCCGCCGGCTGGAGCCGTTCGGGATCGGCGACGAGGCCGCGGTGCTGGTCTTCGACCTCGACGACCCGGCGGCGGCCGAGCCGGCGCTCGAGCGGGCGCTCGCCGCTGACGCCTGCCCGGCGGTCGTCGCGCCGCACTCCAGCGGCAGTCGCGAGCTGCTCTGCGCGGTCGTCGACGCGGCCGACCGCGACCCGGTCGACCTCGCCGCCGAAGCGCGGCGGGCGCTGATCAAAGAGCGCGGCACGGTGCGCGCCGCGGCCAGCCGGCCGGCGCCGCCGGAGGAGCTGCGCCACTCCTTCCACGAGGCGCGCTGCGCGCTCGAGGCGACCGCGTTCAGCGACAATGGCAGCGCCCCCGACGTCGCCTCCTGGCGCGACCTCGGCGCCTTCACCCTGCTGCTCTCGATCCAGGACGACGAGGCGCTGACGCTCTACTGCGACAGCGTGCTCGGCCCGATCGAGGCGGGCGACGAGGAGTACGGCGGCGAGCTGCTGCGCTCGCTGGAGGCCTTCATCGAGCAGAACGGGCAGTGGGAGCGCGCCGCGCGCGAGGTCTACTGCCACCGCCACACCTTGCGCTACCGGATGCGCAAGGTCGAGGAGCTGACCGGGCGCGACCTCTCGCGCGCCCACGACCGGATCGAGTTCTGGCTCGCCCTGCGCGCCCGGGAGCTGGTCGGCGGATGACCCCGTGGTCGAGCTTTGGTTCGGTATGCGGTTCAAACCTCGACCACGGTGGCGGCCAACGCGAGAAGGATCGACCGTGGTCGAGCTTTGTTCCGCTATGCGGTTTAAACCTCGACCACGGTGGAGGGGGACGATGATCGTCGGCGTCCCCAGGGAGATCAAGCCCGATGAGTACCGCGTCGCGATCACCCCCGCCGGGGTGCGCGAGATGACCGAGCACGGCCACGAGGTCCTGATCGAGGCCGGGGCGGGCGAGGGCAGCGCGATCGCCGACGCCGAATACGAGTCGCAGGGCGCCCGCATCGCGCCCGACGCGGCTGCCGTGTTCGGCGCGGCGGAGATGGTCCTGAAGGTGAAGGAGCCGCAGCCGGCCGAGATCGAGATGCTGCGGCGGGACCAGCTGCTGTTCACGTTCCTGCACCTTGCGCCCGACCCCGAGCAGACCCGCGGCCTCTGCGGCTCCGGCGCCACCTGCGTGGCGTACGAGACGGTCGAGGACCCGCGCGGGCGGCTGCCGCTGCTGGCGCCGATGAGCGAGATCGCCGGCAAGATCGCCACCCAGGCCGGCGCCTTCATGCTGGAGAAGCCGCTCGGCGGGCGCGGCATCCTGCTCGGCGGCGTGCCTGGCGTGGCGGCGGCCAACGTGATCGTGATCGGCGGCGGCGCGGTCGGCATGAACGCGGCCTTCGTCGCGATCGGGATGGGCGCCGACGTCTTCGTCTACGACGAGTCGATCGACCGCCTGCGCGAGCTCGACGTCGCCTTCGGCGGCGCCTGCTCGACCGTCTACGCGACCACGCTGGCGATCGAGGAGATGCTGCCGCGCGCCGACCTGGTGATCGGCGCCGTGCTGGTCCACGGCGCCCGCGCTCCTTATGTCGTGCGGCGCGAGCAGCTGGCGCTGATGAAGCCGGGCGCGGTGCTGGTCGACGTGGCGATCGACCAGGGCGGCTGCTTCGAGACCTCCCGCCCGACGACGCATCACGCCCCGACCTTCGAAGTCGACGGGGTCACGCACTACTGCGTGACGAACATGCCGGGCGCGGTCCCGATCAGCTCGACCCAGGCGCTGACCAACGCGACGCTCCCATACGCGATCGCGCTCGCCGACCGCGGGGTGGAGGAGGCGATCCGGCGCGACCCCGGCCTGCGCCCCGGCGTCAACGTCGCCGCCGGCCAGGTCACCCACCCGGCCGTAGCCGAGGCCGTAGGTCTCCCCTGCGTCCCCCCAGAGCAAGCCCAAAAACCCGCCGACGGGCCGAAAAGTACGCTCCGGCCGGACTTATCGGCCCGTCGGCCTCGACATGCGGAGGTATCGGACTGATGAGCGCCTACGCGGTGGTGAACCCGGCGACCGGGGAGACGGTCAAGGAGTACCCGGAGATGAGCGACGAGGAGCTGCGCGCGGCGATCGGGCGGGCCGACCGGGCCGCGCGGACGTGGCCCGGCGCCTCAACCCCGGCCGAGCGCGGGGCGCTCGTCCGCCGGGCCGGCGAGCTGCACCTCGAGCGCCGCCGGGAGCTGGCCGGGATCATCGTCCGCGAGATGGGCAAGCCGATCGAACAGGCCCTGGCCGAGGTCGACTTCACCGCCGAAATCTACGATTTCTACGCCGACAGGGCCGAGGAGCTGACCGCCGACGAGCCGATCGAGCTGCAGGATGGCGAAGGGACCGCGGTGGTCCGCCGCAGCCCCTTCGGCGTGCTGCTCGGGATCATGCCCTGGAACTTCCCCTACTACCAGGTGGCCCGCTTCGCGGCGCCGAACCTGGCGATCGGCAACACGATCCTGCTCAAGCACGCCCCGCAGTGCCCCGAATCGGCTGCGGCGATGCAGCGGATCTTCAGCGATGCCGGCTTCCCCGAGGGCGCCTACGAGAACATCTACGCGACCCACGAGCAGATCGAGTGGGTGATCGCCGACCCGCGCGTGCGCGGCGTCTCGGTCACCGGGTCCGAGCGCGCCGGCGCCGCCGTCGCCGCGGTCGCCGGGCGCAACCTGAAGAAGGTCGTGCTCGAGCTCGGCGGCTCCGACCCCTTCATCCTGCTCGCGTCCGACGACGTAGACGCCGCGGCCGAGGCGGCGGCGGAAGCGCGGCTCGACAACGCCGGCCAGTCCTGCAACGCGGCGAAGCGCTTCATCGTCGTCGACGAGCTCTACGACGAGTTCCTCGAGCGCTTCCGCGAGAAGCTCGCCGCGGCGACGCCGGGCGACCCGACCGCCGAGGGCACCGAGGTCGGCCCGCTCTCCTCGGCGACCGCGGCCGACCGGCTCGAGGACCAGGTCAGGCGCGCGGTCGAGAACGGCGCCGAGGTCGTGCTCGGCGGCGGCCGCGAGGGCAATTACTTCGAGCCGACCGTGCTCGCCGGGATCGCGCCCGGCGACGACGCCTCGCAGGAAGAGTTCTTCGGGCCCGTCGCCCAGGTCTACCGGGTCGGCTCCGAGGAGGAGGCGGTCGAGCTCGCCAACGACACCCCCTTCGGCCTCGGCTCCTACGTGATGACCACCGACCCCGAGCAGGCCGAGCGGGTCGCCGAGCGGATCGAAGCCGGCATGGTCTACGTCAACCTGGTCGGCGCCGACGCCCCCGAGCTCCCCTTCGGCGGCTTCAAGCGCTCCGGCTTCGGCCGCGAGCTCGGCCGCTGGGGCGCCGACGAGTTCGTCAACGAGAAGCTGATCCGCAGCGCCTGAGGCCTGAATAGCCGCCCGTCGCGGCGAAAAGGGGGGAGAATCGATCCCCATTCGCTCCTTGTTCCGGTATGCGAAACGAGGAGCGAACGCACCGGCCGCTGGCGGAGCTCGCTGCGCGGCAGCACGGCGTTGTATCGAGCCGGCAGCTGGAGGCGCTCGGTTACTCTCGCCCAGCGGTCACACGGGCGACGCAAAGCGGACGCCTGCACCGCATCCACCGGGGCGTCTACGCCGTCGGCCACAGGAGCATGACGTGGGAGGGACGATGCCTCGCCGCCGTCCTCGCCTGCGCGCCGCGCGCGGCGGCAAGCCATCTGTCCGCCGCCTGGCTCTGGGGGCTGCTCGCGAGCAGGCCGGGGACGTTCCATGTGACGGCTTCCACCCGCCGGCATGCGAAGCGGCGGATCGAGGTCCACTACGCGCCGCTCGCCGCCGAGGATCTCGCCGCCTGCGAGGGCATTCCCGTTACCTCCGTCGCCCGCACGCTGCTCGACTACGCCGGGATGTCTTCGGACGCTCCCCTCGAATCAGCGCTGGAGCGCTCGGAAGAGCGCGACATCTTCGACCTGCGCGCCGTCGACGCCCTCCTCGCGCGCGCCGGCGGCCATCCCGGCGCCGGGCGCCTGCGCCGCGCCCTCGCCATCTACCGCGACGACCCGGCGTTCACCCGCTCCGGGCTGGAGCGCCGCTTCCGCGACCTCGTCAGGCGCTCCGGCCTGCCGATGCCGTCGGCGAACTTCTGGATCGGAGGATACGAGCTCGACGCCTACTGGCCGGCCGAGCGCTTCGGGGTCGAGCTCGACGTCTACGAGACCCACGGCACCCGCGCCGCCTTCGAGCGCGATCGCCGCCGCCAGGAGGACCTGAAGCTTCAGGACATAGAGACGATCCGCATCACCGGCCCCCGGCTCGACCGCGAACCGACCGCGGTGATCGAGCGGATCGCGACCCTCCTCGAGCAGCGCCGCCGCCGGGTCCCCTGACTGGACCAAGTGGACTAAGTTTGGTACCGTCGCCGCTGTGGCGACGAGCGTCAACATCCACGAGGCGAAGACCCAGTTCTCCAAGCTCGTCCGCCGGGCGGAAGCGGGCGAGGAGATCGTCGTGCGCAGGGGGAAGGAGCCGGTCGCCCAGCTCGGGCCGCTGAAGAAGAAGCGGGGCGGGGTTCGGGGATTCGGCTCGATGAAGGGCGAAATCCGCATCCGCGAGGATTTCGACGAGCCGCTCGAGGAATTCGCCGAGTACGAAAAGTGATCTTGGCTCGACTGCTCGTCGATAGCCATGCCCTCCTGTGGTTCGTGGCCGGCGACCGCCGGCGAATCTCGGTGGCGCTGCGGAGGCGGATCGAAGCCGCGGAGGTCGTCGTCAGCGTCGCAAGCCTCTGGGAGATCGCGATCAAGTCGGCGCTCGGGAAGCTGGACGCGCCGGACGACCTGCCCGCCGGGTTGCGGGGGCTCGGGTTCGAGCTCTTGACCGTCACCGAGGAGCACGCCTGGCGGGTCGGCTCCCTCCCCCACCACCACAGAGACCCCTTCGATCGCCTGCTGATCGCCCAAGCCCAGCTCGAGCGACTGCCGATCGTCACTGCGGACGACGTCTTCGACGATTACGACGTCACCGTGGTCTGGGAATGAGCACGCCGGCTCAGGGACGCAGTTCGGTGAAGCCGGCGGCGGCGAAGTCGCCGTCGAAGGCGAGGGCGTCGCGGATCTCGCGCGCCCGCATGTAGGCGAAGCTGGTCGCGTCGACGAATGAGTACTCGCGCCCGTCGTGCCGGCGCAGCCACTGGAGCGCCTCGTCTTCGAGATCCTCGGAGACGCGATCCACCCGGATATAGCTGCTGGGTGAGTCGAGGTTGTCGAGCATTCGAGTCGCGATCGAGTGTCGCGCCTTGCGGCTAATCCACGTCCAGCTCTCTCCAAGGACATGGTTGGTGGTGACGATTTGCCGCCCCGCCACCTGCGAGATGAGCCGAACCGCCGCATCGTGGTGGTCGTCCTTCCGGATCAGACCAGCAACGAGGAACGAAGTGTCTGCAAAGATCAGGGGTCCGGATTCGACGGGCCGTAGACCACGTCGTCCACGGTCATGCTGCTGTCCGGATCGCCTTCCACCGTTCCGAACATCTTGAACAGCGGGTCGTCCTCTATCGACGGCAACGGCTGTATCTCCTCCCGCACGCAACGCCTGATCACCTCCGCCTTCGACACGCCCTCTTCGTCGGCGCGGCGCTCCACCGCCGCGTCGAGCTCGGGCTCGATCGATATCTGCAGTCGCTTCATGCGGGCCATCTTACATCACCTCAGGCCAATGTAATGTAACATTTCAGCGCAGAAAGTGTCAATTCGCGCGCCGGGGGAGGCGATCGGTACCCTCGAGACGGTGAGGACGCCAGGGAGAGGACTCGGCCTCGTCGCGCTGGCGGCCGCCTTCGGCGTGCTCGCGCTCGGCGCCGGGGCGCCGGCCGAAGGCGAAGAAGGGCCGCGCTGCCACGGGCGCACGGCGACGATCGTCGGCACCAACGGCGACGACGTGCTGCAGGGCACGCCGGAACGCGACGTGATCTGGGGCGGGCCGGGGGACGACGAGGTCTACGGCAGCCTCGGCAACGACCTGATCTGCGGCGGTGGCGGCGACGACCTGCTGCACGGCGGCCGCGGCAACGACGAGCTGTACGGCGAAACCGGCACGGACCGCCTCTACGGCGACCTCGGCGACGACAAGGCCTCGGGCGGCGCCGGCGAGTACGACGAGGTCGCGGGCGGGCTCGGCATCGACACGCTGAACGGGGGCCGCGGCAGCTTCGACCTCGTGCACGGCGACTACGGCTACGACCGCATCGACGGCGGCCCGGGCGCGCACGACATCGCCTCCTTCGCGACCAACGTCGCCGGCGGCAGGGGCGCCGGGGTCTGGGTCGACCTCAGCAAGGGCAAGGCGCGCGGCGACGGCCACGACCGGCTCTTCCGGATCGAGGACATCGAAGGCTCGGCCTTCGCCGACGAGTTGATCGGCGACAAGGGGCCAAACCGGATCAACGGCGGCCCCGGCGACGACGTGCTCGAAGGGGGCGGCGGGTCCGACGAGCTGGTCGGCGGCCAGGGCAGCGACTCCTGCCGGGGCGCCAAGCGCCGCTCCTCTTGTGGCAGGGAAGCCCCGCCCAAGGCCTCCGCCTACGTGCAGCTCGACCGCACCAAAGGGGGCGGGGGAGGGCTGGAGCTCGTCGGTGGCGGCGGCGACGACACGATCACCGCGCTCACCTTCGACGAAGCGAGCAACACCTACGGCATCGGCGCTACCAAGGGGATCGCGGTCGGCCCCGGCTGCGACCACGTCGGCGGCGACCCGAAGCAGGTCGTCTGCGAACCGAACGGCCCCGCCCGCTGGCTGACCGCCGACCTCGGCCCCGGCGACGACCGCCTGCGGGTCGAAGGCTCGCTCGCCGGGGCGCAGAACGTGCGCCTCGCCGGCGGCGAGGGCGACGACGTGATCAAGGGCGGCCCCGAGGACGACCTGATCGAGGCCGGCCCCGGCGCCGACAAGCTCTACGGCGGCGACGGCTCCGACGGCCTGATCGGCGGCCTGCCCGGCCCGACCTACCTCTACGGCGAAGGCGACGGCGACCTGATGGCGGCGGGCGGCGGCTGCGCCGGCGGCGCCCTGGTCGGCGGCCCCGGCCGCGACGACGCCTCGTTCGCCGAGACCCAGGCCCACCCCGGCCTGCTCTGGATCTCCTTCCCCAAGCGCAAAGCCTGGGTCGACACGCTCCACCGCGCAGGCAGGTGCAAGCCCGTCCACCTCTCGCCGACCGACGAGGACATGGAGGGCTCCTTCGACAACGACGTCCTGATCGGCGACGCCGGCCCCAACGCGATGCTCGGCCAGCCCGGCGAAGACCGCTTCTACGGCAACGGCGGCGACGACGTGATCGACACCCGCGACGGCGTCCGCGACATCCACATCCAGTGCGCCCGCAAGGGCGGCAAGCCCGAAGGCCGCGCCCTCGCCGATACCTTCGACCCGCACGCCAGCGGCTGCGCGATCGAAAAGTACGGCACCCCGGTCGCCGGCCTCAACAACGGCGGCTGAGCCGCCCTCTCTCCAGGCAGTTCCCGCGGATGCCTTGACATCCAGACACACCTGTGTCTTAATGCGTGAGGGATTCAAGAAACGCGGATGTCCGTGTTCCTCGGTCCGCACAGGGAAATCACATAACCGAGTCCGCCACAAGGGGCCGTCCTAGGGAGATGGCCGGCAGAGGGCTCACGGGACAAGGAGAAGAGATTCGATGTTCTCGAGACTTCGTGAACCATTCGGCAAGGCCGGCCTGATCATCGCGATCGTCGCGCTGGTCTTCGCCATGCTCGGCGGCGCCTACGCGGCGACCGCATCCAAGCGCCACCACAAGCGCGGCGGCGCCGTCGTGCTCGCCAAGAAGTACTCCAAGGCGTTCTCGCTGCGCTACTCCAAGGCGTTCGCCAAGCGCTTCGCGACCGCAGGCCCCGCAGGCCCCGCCGGCCCCAAGGGCGACAACGGCTCCGGCGGCGCCCAGGGCCCGAAGGGCGACAAGGGCGACACCGGCCCGCAGGGCCCGCAGGGCGAACCGGGCGAACCGGGCTCACCCTGGACGGTCGGCGGCACGCTGCCCGAAGAAGCCACGTTGACCGGGACCTACAGCGTCGACCACGTCGTAACGGATGTCGCGGGCGCCATGTCGGAAGGAGAAGAATTCGTCGTCCCCGTCAGCTTTGAGCTCCCGCTTGGTTCTGCGCCTACCTTTTCCTACATCGAACCCACCGGGACCGGGTACGGTTCCAGCGCCGAATGCCCTGGCGTCGTCGGGGGGACCCCGCGTGCCAACCCGGGCGCTTTCTGCGTCTACGGCTATTCGCATTCCGCCGGGCCGATCCCGGTGCTTCCGTTCGCCGAAGTGGCTGCCCTCGACCCGGGGGTGTCGCCCCCCGCCGCCGGGGTCACGCCGGCCGGGGCGCTGCTCGACATCACCTGCTCGCCGTCGCTCGGCACCGTCTGTCAGGCCCGCGGCGTCTGGGCGGTAGCCGGCAGCTAGGCGCGACGCCTGCCTATCCCCATCCCCGGGCGGCTCCGTCGCCCGGGGATGGGGCCGGCTCCACGGCGCACGCATTGGACGCAGCACATCCCGACAAACCCACAGGAGAGAGAGAGAGGAGCGAGCATTGACCGCCGAACCGCGGCATCCGTCAGCCGACGACCCCAACGGCCCCGTGCCTTCACGCCGCCGCCTGCGCGTCCTCACGCTCGCCGCCGCGGCTCTCGCCGCCCTCTGCCTGCTCGCCTCCCAGGCCTTCGCCTCCAAGGAGGCGGTCGACTACTTCGGCGGCAACGGCACGCTCGGGGGTCAGTTCGGTGACAGCCAGCACAAAAGCATCGGCGACGTCGCCGTCAACTCCACCGGCGCCGGCCCCGCCGGCCAGGGCGACATCTACGTCGCCGACCCCGACAACAACCGCATCCAGCGCTTCGACTCCGCAGGCGATTTCATCTCGGCCTGGGGCGCCGATGTGGTCTCCGCAGGCGGCACCGGCGACGTCGGCGACGCGGAAGAAAGGGCCTTCGAGGTCTGCACCGTCGCCTCGCAGTGCAAGGCCGGCGTCGCTTCGGGCGGCAACGGCGCCCAGACCGGCAACGGCTCGCTCGACAACCCATACGGCGTCGCGGTCGACGAAGACACCGGCGACGTCTACGTCTCCGACCGCGGCAACTACCGCATCGACGTCTACGACGGCGCCGGCGACTTCCTCTACGCGATCGGCCGCGACGTCGCCGAACCAGACGGCGGCACCGCGCTGGAGGTCTGCCACGAGGCGACCGACGTCTGCCGCGCCGGCGACACGGGCTCGGGCCCCGGCGAGATCGGCAGCGGCCTGGCCGTCGCCCTCACCCCGCCCGACGGCAACCCGGCCACCGGCACGATCTTCCTCGCCGATACCGGCAACCGGCGCGTGGACACCTACGGCCTCGACGGCACCAGCCCCGGCTCCTTCGGCTCCTCGGCGGTGTTCGAAGCCTCGACCCCCACCCAGGTCGCGGTCGACTCCCGCGGCATCGTCTACGCCTCCAACTCCAGGCTGGGCGGGGAGATCGAGCGCTATGACAGCGAGAACGCCGACGGCGGCGGGGTCGGCTTCCTGGCGCCAATCCCTGCGACGGTCAGTGCCGTCAACGAGGTGCAGAAGGTACTTCTCAATGATGCATTCGTGGGTGCCATCTTCACCCTCACCTGCCCGGATGCCAGCACCACCGACCCGATCACTTTGGCCGCCGACAGTGCAACCACCAGTGCCAACATCAAGGCTGCGCTGGAATCCAAATGTGGGGCGAGCTTCTCCGTGTCTGCCTACTATCCCTATGGCTACAAACCACCAAACCAGCTGCAGGCGGAGATCACCTTCGAAGGCGGCTTCGCGCAGACCGACGTGCCGCAGATGACCTGCGCCGTGGTCAGCGGCGCCGGCACCTGCGAAGTGAGAACGGTAGAGGACGGCCACCCGGCGGTCTCCGGGCCGTTGCCCAGCTCCTTCGGGTCGCAGAGTGTGGGCACCCTCGGGTTGGAGGTCGCGTCCGGGGGCTCCCTCTACGCGCTGCGCGAAAGGTCGGGATTTCCGACCAGGCAATCGCCCAGGGTCTACCAGTTCGGCCCGCTCAACGACCCCGGCCTCAGCGCCGCCCCGGGCGCCGCCGACGACGTCCACGGCGCCGCGGCCGAATTCGGCTATGGTTTAGCGGGCCTCGGCCTCGACGACTCCACGGGGCGGCTCTTCGTCCCCTATGGCACTACCGAGCTCACCGGCGTCGCCGGGGCGGACGTCGTCTACGTCCTCGACTCCCCGCCGCCGCCGCCGCCCACGGTGACACTCGACCCGATCGCCTCCCCCGGCGCCCGCTCGGCGGGCTTCGGCGGCACGGTGGACGCCAACGGCGCCCCGACCACCTACCGCTTCGAGTACGTCGACGACGCCCGGTTCGCCGCCGAAGGCTTCGCCGGGGCCGAGCAGGCCCCGCTCTCCGCCGCCGACGCCGGCAAAGGCGAAGACCCGGCGGCGGTCGCGGCCACCGTGCACGGCCTGCAGCCGAGCACCACCTACCACGTGCGCCTCCTCGCCAGGCAGACCCTGGTGCACGCCGAAGCCGAAAGCGCCGCGCGCACCTTCACCACCGCCCCCGCGCCCCCGACGATCGCCGCCGCGGCGACGGCCTCGAGCGAATCCGCCACCCTGCGCGGCTCGATCGACCCCGAGGGCGAAGCGGTGAGCGAGTACCGCTTCCAGTGGGGGACCGACACCTCCTACGGCCACACCACCCCCGCCGGTTCGCTGCCGAGCGGCAACGAACCGGCGGCGGTCTCCGCGGGGCTCACGGGCCTCGCGCCCGGCGCCACCTACCACTACCGCCTGCAGGCCACCAACGGCACCGGCACGACCACCGGCCCCGACCGCGCCTTCACCACTCCCGCCGGGCCGCCGCGGTTCCCCGCCCGCGCCTACGAGCTGGCCGGCCCCTACCCGACCGGGGGGATCCCGATGGTCACGGGGACGAACCAGCTGAGCGAAGACGGCGACCGGGTCCTGTTCGCCAACACCCAGCCGCTGGCCGGCTCCACCCTGCGCCCGCCCCCCGACCAGGTGCACAATTCCGAATCCAGCTGGCACTACATCGCCGAACGCGGCCCCGAAGGCTGGCAGACCCGGGAGACCGGGCTGGCCGGCGGCGCGGGCAGCGCGACCATGGCCTCGGCCGACGGCAGGCGCGTGCTGACCGAGTCGGCGGGCTACGGGGACCCGCGCTTCGACCCCGAGGACCAGAACGGCGAACACGGGCTCGACGTCTACCAGCGCCGGACCGACGGGAAGCTGGTCTGGATCTCCCGCGACCCGCGCATCGCGCCGGGAACGCCGCAGACCGCGCCCGGGGACGCCGACGCGGCCGCCCACCTCGCCGAATCCTCGATGTCGGCCGACGGACACACCGTCGTCTTTCGGTCTCAGCGCCGGCTGCTGGACGCCGACACGACCCCGCAGAGCGGCCCCTCGGCGCCCTACCGCCTCTACAAGTGGACCGAAGGCAGCCTCGGCTTCATCGGCATCCGCCCCGACGGCAGCGTGCCGGCGGCCGGCTCGCTGCTCGGCAGCACCCTGGCGTACGGCGGCGCCCCCTACCACCTGCACGCGGTCTCGCCCGACGGCCACCGGGTCGTGTGGAGCGCCGCGCGCACCGACGGCGGCGCCAGGACCCTCTACATGCAGCGCGACGGGGCGCCGACGGTCGAAGTGAGCAAGGCCGAAGGCGTGCCGCCGCTTCCTTCCGGGCAGCCCTACGACGTAACCTACCGCGGCGCGGCCAAGGACGACTCGCGGGTCTTCTTCACCTCGGCCTCGCGGCTGACGCCTGACTCGGGCGCCGCCTATGCGAGCGGCTCGAACCACCAGGACGACCTCTACGTCTACGACCTCGCCACCGAGAAGGTGCGCGACCTCACCCCGCGCCTGGACGGGATCGAAGACCCCTCCGTCGATCCGACCGTCGCCGACCGCGCCCGCGTGCTGGGCGTCGCGTCCGTCTCCGAAGACGGCCGCGACGTCTACTTCGTCGCCGACGCGGCCTACCCGACCGCGCCCAACCCCGAGGGGGACCTGCCCTCCCCGGCCGGGCGCAACCTCTACATGGCGCGGCTCGGCGAAGACGTCTCGGGCCCGGTCGGGCTGCGCTTCGTCGCGGCGCTGGGGGCGGGCGACGAAGCGGTCTGGCAGCGGGGGATGTCCGACAAGAGCGCCTTCGCCGGCGGCGCGGTCCTCGGCTTCGGCTCGGGCGAGGACCTGACCGGCGCCGCCGGCGAGCACACCGGCGGCAGCGAACAACTGTTCGTCTATGACGCGGGGGCGGACACGCTCGAGTGCGCCTCCTGCCCGGCCGACGGCTCGCTGCCCGCCTCGGCGGTGAACGGCGTGCCCGACATCGGCAACCCCGAAGAAAAGGAAGCGCTCTGGCAGCCGCGCAACTCGGTCCGCCACTGGGTGAGCGAAGAGGGGGCGGTCTTCTTTCAGACCGCGACGCCGCTGGTGGCGGGCGACCGCAACAACGTCGAGGACGTATACGAATACCGCTCCGGGCAGCTGCGGCTGATCACGCCCGGCACGGGGACCGGCGACTCCTACTTCGAGGACGCCAGCCGCGACGGCTCCACGGTGCTGTTCGTCAGCCCCGCGGCGCTCGTGCCCCGCGACAGAGAGCCCGGCGTGCAGAAGCTCTACGCGGCGCGGGTCGGCGGCGGCTTCCCCTACGCCCTGCCCCGGCCCCCCTGCGACGTCAGCGCCGGCGCCTGCGAGGGGGCGGGGACGAGCGCCCCGCAGCGCACCGGGGCGGGGACCGCCGCCTTCAGCGGCCCGGGCAACCCGGCGAGCGCCCCGGAGAAGGGCCGCTGCGCGCGCCTGTCGCGCACGGTGCGCCGGCTCGCCCACCGCGCCCGGCGCCTACGCCGCGCGGCGCGCAGGTCGCACGACCGCGGGCGCGCCAGGCGCCTGCGCCGGGGCGCCCGCCGCCACGCGCGGGCCGCCCACAGGCGCTCGGCGGCCGCGAAGCGCTGCCGCCGGCGGGCGCGAGCAGGCGCCGGGGGGAGGGCCGGCCGGTGAGCGCCCGACGCCGCCCCGGGCTCCTCTCCCGCGCCCTGGTCGCGGGCCTCGCCGCCTGCCTGCTCGCCGCGGCGCCGGCCGCCGCGGCCGAATTCGCCTACACGCCCGGCAGCGTCTTCGCCAAGGCCCATCCGCCGCTCGGCCAGCCGCTGCCCGGGTTCGCCTGCATCCACTACCAGTGCGGCTTCGCCAACGGCGGCGAAGTCGAAGCGTGGGTGCAGGCGGTCGAAGACGCCCCCGAACCGACGCAGGCCGGCGGGCACCCCGACTTCACGACGAGCTTCAGGTTCCTGCAGTCCCGCGAGACGCCGCTGGGAAGCCTCGGCGGCGGCCACCCGCGCACGGTCGTCACCGACACCCCGGCCGGGGCGGTCGGCAACCTGCTGGCGGTGCCGCGCTGCGAGGAGGCCGACTTCTACCTGACCGTGACCGGGGCCTGCCCGAAGGAGAGCCAGGTGGGCGCGGCGGTCACCACCACCTCACAGGCCGTCCTCCTCGGCCCGGTCTCCAGCCTGGTGCCCTCCCCGGGCCAGCCCGCCCTGCTGGGCTTCAAGGCCGCGAACGTGAACGTGCTCCTCGACCCCGAAGTGCGCAGCGACAGCGACTACGGGCTGCGGATCACCGTCGAGGACATCCCGATCCCGCTCGCCGACTACATCGGCTCGACGGTCACCCTGTGGGGCGTCCCCCACGACCCCGTGCACGACAGGCACCGCGTCAACGACGTCGGCGTGATCGGCGGCTCGGGCTCCAGCGTCGCCGGCACCCCCGTGCCCTTCCTCACCGCCCCCACCGACTGCTCCACCGGCCCGATCGACCTGACGGTCAGCTCGCGCTCCTGGGAGGAACCCGAGCACTGGATCTCGGAGGTCTCGACCGCGCCCGAGCCGAGCGGTTGCGAAAAGATCGCCTTCGATCCGAGCCTCTCCGCGCGCCCGACCACCCCCGTCGCCGACCAGCCCTCGGGCCTGGAGGTCGACGTGCACACGCCGCAGAACAACCACTCCTGCGAGCAGATCAAACCCTACCCGCCGCTCACCGAATCCCAGTACGACTGCGGCCTGGCGACCTCCCAGCTCAAGGACACCAGGGTCACGCTGCCCGAAGGGCTGACCCTCGACCCCTCGGCCGCCAACGGCCTGGCCGCCTGCTCGCCCGAAGGGATCGGCCTGAGCACGCCGGTCGGCCAGCAGGCCCCGATCCACTTCGACAGATCCCAGCCCGCCTGCCCCGACGCCTCTGAGATCGGCACGGTCGAAGTCGAAACGCCGTTGCTCGAAAAGCCGATGCCCGGCACCATCTACATCGCAAAGCCCTACGAGAACCCGTTCAACTCCCTGCTCGCCCTCTACATCGTCGCCAACGACGTCGAACGGGGCCTGATCGTCAAGCTGGCGGCCAAGGTCGAAGCAGACCCCGCCACCGGCCGGCTGACCACGATCGTCAAAGAAGCCCCCGAGCTGCCCTTCGAGCACTTCTTCCTGCACATCAAGCAGGGCCCGCACGCGCCGCTCAGGACCCCGGGCTGCGGCGACTACACGACCGACTCCCAGCTCACCCCCTACTCGGATCCGGGCTCGCCGGTCGCGCTGACCGACGGCTTCTCGATCTCCAAGGGCCCGGGGGGGAGCTGCGATCAGCCCAACTCGCCGAGCTTCGACGCCGGCACGGTCAGCCCGCTGGCGGGAAGCTACTCGCCCTTCGTCCTGCACCTGCGCCGCGACGACAACAGCCAGAACTTCCACTCGATCACGCTCTCCCCGCCGCCGGGCCTGGTCGCCAAGCTGGCCGGAGTGGCGACCTGCACCGACGCCGACCTCGCCGCGGCCGAAGGCAAGTCCGGCCGCGACGAGCAGGCCCACCCCTCCTGTCCGGCCGGCAGCCAGGTCGGCCACGTGGTGGCGGGGGCGGGCGCGGGCCCCAGCCCCTACTACGCCCCCGGCAACGTCTACATGGCAGGCCCCTACGAGGGCGCCCCGCTCTCGATGGCGATCGTCACCCCCGCCGTCGCCGGGCCCTTCGACCTCGGCACGATCGTCGTGCGCACCGCCCTGCACGTCGATCCCGCGACCGCGCAGATCACCGCCGTCTCGGACCCGATCCCCGACCACCTGACGGTGGACGGCGACGGCTTCCCGCTCGACGTGCGCTCGGTCGACCTGACGCTCGACCGCAATGAATTCGTCAGGACGGGCACGAGCTGCGAACCCTCCTCGGTCGAGGCGAAGCTCACCTCGACCGCCGGCCAGACGGCGGACCTCTCGAGCCGCTATCAGCTGGCGGAGTGCACGAACCTCGGTTTCAAGCCCCGGATCAAGCTCTTCTTGAAGGGCGGCACGAAGCGCACCGGGCACCCGCGGCTCACCGTGGTGCTGAGGACCCGCCCCGGCGACGCCGACATCTCCTACCTGCAGCTGGCGATGCCGCGTTCGGAGTTCCTCGACCAGGCCCACATCCGCACCGTCTGCACCCGCGTGCAGTACGCCGCCGACGCCTGTCCCAAGGGCGCGGTCTACGGCCACGCCTGGGTGAGGACCCCGATCCTCGACTACACGCTCGGCGGCAACGTGCTGCTGCGCTCATCGGACAACACCCTGCCGGACCTGGTGCCAGACCTCAGGGGCCCCGCCTACCAGCCGATCAGGATCGAATCGGCGGGCAAAACCGACTCCGTGCACGGGGCGATCCGCAACACCTTCGAATCGATCCCCGACGCCCCCTTCGGCACCCTGGTCACCCGCCTGCAGGGCGGCAAGAAGGGCCTGCTCGTCAACAGCCGCAACATCTGCGCCAGGACCTACCGCGCCAAGGTCCGCTTCAAAGCCCACAACGGCAGGACCTTCGTCGCTCACCCGAAGGTGCACGCCAGGTGCGGGCACAGGCGGCACAAGAAGCACCGCAAGCACCGCAAGCACCGCCACCGTCGCGCCCACCGCAGCGCGGTCGCGCACGGCAGCGCGGTGAGGTAGGGCGGAGGCCATGACCGGCACAACTCGCAACCGCCGCCCGCTCTTCGGGGCCGGCGCCGTCCTGCTCGCGCTCTGCGCGGCGCTGGCGCTCGCTGCGCCGGCACCGGCGGCACCGGATGACCCACTGTTCGTCTTCGCTCCGACCCCACCGCCACCACCCGCTCCGTTGCAACCGCCGCCTTCCGGCTTCCTCGACGACCCCTGCGGGCTGGCGGTCGACTCGTCCGGTTCGCTCTGGGTCTCCGATTACTACCACCGCTCGGTGGATGTCTTCGGCTCCGGCGGCGAATACGTCAACCAGCCACTGGAGGCGAGCGAATCGCCGGATCCCCACACTGGGCCGGTTGACGACCCCTGCGGGCTGGCGCTCGACTCCGCCCACACCATCTACGTCAACGACTACCACCGCGACGTCGTGCGCTGGCCGGTTCTGCCGTTGCCGCCATACTCGAGCCCGGCTGAGTTGCCCGGCTCCGAGGGAGCCACGGGTGTGGCTGTCGACCCCGCCACCAGCCATGCCTTCGTCGACGCAGGGGGCCATATCGCCGAGTACGACGCGGGTGGCGGCACGGTGCAGTCGATCGGTGCCGCGAGCCTCGAAGACGGCTACGGGATCGCGGTATCGGGGTACCCGGGCACGGCGGGCTACCTCTATGTCCCCGACGCCTCCAACGACACCGTCAAGGTCTATGACCCGGGCGCCGACACCGAAAACTCGGTCGAGACGATCGCGGGGCCGCCCGGCGGCTTCGCTTCTATGCGCGACGCCTCCGTCGCCGTCGACGACGAAAGCGGCGAGGTCTACGTCCTCGACAACACCCAGCCCTCCCACACCGAGGAGCCGCGGGGACGGGTGTATGTCTTCGAATCCGACGGCACCTACGAGGGCCACCTCAAATACGACGTGATCGACGGCGCCCCGAGCGGGATCGCGGTCGACAACTCCGGCACATCGACCCAGGGCCGCGTCTACGTCACCACCGGCAACGCCAACCAGAGCGGCGTCTACGCCTACCCACCCGGAGCCGCCACCACCGAAGCGCCGCTGGCGCCGAAATTCCACCCGCAGCTGCCCGGCAGCAGGCTGCTCTTCCCCACGGTCTCGATCGGCGGTCCGACCGGGGCGGCGGGCGACTGCGAAGGCGACGCCTGCCAGGTGGTCCCCTCCCCGCCCGGGGACCCGACCCTGACCACGCTGCTCACCGGCCACGGCAACCCCAAGCCCACCTACCACCGCTACAAGCGTCGCAGGAAGGCCCACCACAAGCGCCACCGTCACCACCATCGCAGGCGCGGGAAGGGCAGGCACAGGCACGGCAAGAAGCGGCATCGTGCGGCGGCCTCCGCCGCCGCGCGCACGGCGCTCCCCGGCACTAGGTCGTCCTTCGGCGGAGAAGGGGCGAGCCCGGCGGCCACGGGCGATGCCGGCACAGCGAGCCCGACGAGCGCCGCCGGACTCGGCGCCGCCTCGGTCCTGCTGCCGGGCGCCGAAGGCTTCGGCGCCGAAGCCTGGGCCGACGGCGGCGGCACCGCGACCGAGGCGGGCTCGCACCCATACGAACTCGACCTCAGCCTGGGCCTCGACCAGAGCGGGGGGGAGGCGGACCTGCGAAGCGCCCGCATCACCCTGCCGGCGGGATTGCTGCTCGATCCCGCCAACGGCACCGGCGTGCTCTGCCAGGACTCGGAATTCTTCGCCCACCGGGAGACGCCTTTCGCCGCGGGCTCGGAATCGGGCGAGAGCTGCCCCGACATGTCCCAGGTCGGCACGGTCGCGGTGACGAGCTCAGACGGCGGCGGCAAGACCCGCACCTTCGGCCTGTTCAACCGCCAGCCCGAAGCCGGTGCGGCGGCCGAGTTCGGCGCCGCCCCCTTCGGCTATCCGCTCGATTTCCAGATGAAGCTGAACGCCGACCGCCCCGGCGCCTACATGACCCTGGAAGCAAGCGAAGTCCCCCAGCCGCTGGCGCTGCAGCGGGTGAGGGTCAGTCTCTGGGGGGTGCCCTGGGACGCCTCGCACGACTCCGAGCGGGGCGACTGCCTGAACGAGCAGAACCCCGCCTTCGCCTGGGGCAAGTGCTCGGTCGGCGACCCGAGCACGACCAAGCCGCGCGCCTTCATCACGATGCCGACCGCCTGCGGCTCGCCGCTCGCCTTCGGCGCGCAGGCCGGCTCCTGGCAGCAGGCGGGGACCGAGAGCGCGAGCGCGCAGAGCGCGGCCCCTGTCGTCGACTGCGCGAGCCTGCGCTTCCACTACCTCCAGGGCGGCCAGCTCACCGTCAGCAAGGCCTCCTCGGCCGCCGGCTTCAACTACCGCTTCTACAACGACGACACCTCCCAGGTCGACCCCCGCGGCCGCGCCCGCGCGCTGGTCAAGAAGATCGTCGTGGCGCTGCCCTCCGGAGTCACGCTCAACCCCTCGATGGGGGCGGGACTCGGGGACTGCAGCGAAGCGCAGCTGGGTGCTGAATCCGCCTTCAACCCGCCCGGAGCGGGCTGTCCCAACTCCTCGAAGATCGGCGAGTTCCTGGTCAAGCTGCCCTACTTCAAGAACGAGCTGCGCGGCTCGATCTACCTGGCCAAGCCGCGCGAGAACCCCTTCGGCTCGCTGCTGGCGGTCTACCTGGTGGCGAAGTCCGCCGACCGGGGCCTTTTGATCCGCGTGCCGGCGAAGCTCGTGCCCGACCCCGGCGACGGCACGATCACCGCGATCGTCGACGACCTGCCCCAGCTGCCATACACCAACCTCGAGGTCAACTTCCGATCGGGCCAGCGGGCGCCGCTGATCAGCCCCGCGCACTGCGGCGCAGCCGCCACGACCGAGACGCTGACGCCGTGGGCCTCCGGCGTCGCCGACCAGGTGGCCACGACCGACACCCAGATCGACAGCGGAGTGGACGCCGGCCCCTGCCCCTCGGGCACCCCGCCGTTTGCCCCCGAAGCCGTCGCCGGCGGCGTCAACGCCAACGTCAACTCCTACACCCCCTACTACGTGCATCTGATCCGCCACGACACAGAACAGGAGCTCACCTCCTACTTGCTGGTGCTGCCCAAGGGGATCACCGGCAAGCTGGCGGGCATCCCCTTCTGCCCGGACTCCTCGATCGCCGCCGCGCGGGCTGACGGCGGCTTCGCCGAGGCCTCCCACCCCTCCTGCCCGGAGGCCTCGCGCGTCGGGCGCACGCTGACCGGCTACGGGGTGGGGGCGGCGCTCACCTACGCCGAGGGGCGGATCTACCTCGCCGGCCCCTACCACGGCGCGCCGCTGTCGCTGGTCACCGTCAATTCGGCCACCGTCGGGCCCTTCGACCTCGGCACCGTCGTCGTGCGCTCGGCCTTCCAGATCGACCCGCTGACCGCCCAGCTCAGAATCGACTCGCGCGCCTCGGACCCGATCCCCCACATCATCGACGGCATCCCCCTGCACCTGCGCGACGTCCGCATCTACATGGACCGTCACGAATTCACCCACAACCCCTCCAACTGCGAACCCTCCCAGCTGGAATCGACGCTGACCGGCTCGGCGCCCCCCTTCACCGACCCCCACCAGTCCAGCGCCTCGGTCGCCAAGCACTTCCAGCTGCTCAACTGCCTCACCCTGGGCTTCCGTCCGAAGCTCGGCCTCAGACTCAGGGGCTCCCCGCGCCGCGGCGGCTACCCGGCGCTGCGGGCGACCTTCGCCGCGCGTGGCCCCCAGGACTCCAACCTGAAGCGGATCGAGGTCGACATGCCCCACCAGCTGTTCCTGGCGCAGAACCACATCCGCACGGTCTGCACCCGCGTGCAGTTCGCCGCCGACCGCTGCCCGGCGGGCTCGGTCTACGGCAAGGCCGTCGCCTACACGCCCCTCTTGGACGAGCCGTTGCGCGGCAAGGTCTATTTGCGCTCCTCGAACCACAAGCTGCCCGACCTCGTCACCTCGCTTCACTCCGGCTCGATCCGCATCGACCTGGTCGGCCGCATCGGCCCCTCCAGGCGCGGCGGCATCCAGGCCTTCTTCGACAACCTGCCCGACGCGCCGATCGGTCGCTTCGTGATGCTCCTGCGCGGCGGCAGGCACGGCCTGCTGACCAACTCGGTCAACGTCTGCAAGCGCCCGCCGGTCGCCTCGGTCAAGGGCCTGGCGCAGAACAACATCGGCGCCGTGTTCACGACCAAGCTGCGCGGTCAGTGCCACCACAAGCGCAAGCACAGGGGCAAGGGCAAGAAGCACCGCAAGCACCACGGGCGCAGGGGCTCGCGCGGGTGAGCGCCCCTGATCACGCGATCGCCCTGGCGCTCCTCGCAGCCCTCGCCCTGACCGCGTTAGCCGGTTGCGGGGGCGGGGGAGGGGAATCGACGAGCGCCTCGACGAGCGCCGCTCAGCTCGGAGAGAAGACTCCCACCGCCCCCCCGAAGCAGTCTTCCCAGGACAAGCAGAAGCAGCTCTCTGCGAAGCACGGAGAAGGCGCCAGCCCCCATCCCGCCCGCCAGCACGTCCCCGAAGGCCACCCGACTCCCGGCGCCAAGGCCGTCGCGCCGGGCGTGCCGACGACCAAGGGCGGGGACAACTCGGTCCAGGCCTACGGCAAAGAGGGCCAGGCCGGGCCCCGCGCCCAGGCGGTCGAAGACCTCACCGCCTACGTCGCCGCCTTCTCGGCCCACGAATGGGCCAAGGCCTGCGCCCTGGCCTCCGGCGAATACAGACAGCAACTCGCCGGGCTCGTCGCCAACGCCAAGATGAAGGGGAATACCGCTAGGCCCGAAGGCTGCCCCGCGACGCTAGCGGCGCTCGCGGGGAAGGCGCCAAGGGGGGCGCTTGATGTCTCCCGAGTGGCAAAGGCGCTCAGCTTCCGCATCGAAGGCGCCCACGCCTACCTGATCTACAGGTCGGCCGAAGGCAAGGCGATGTTCGTCGCGATGAAGGAGGACGAAGGAGAGTGGAAGGTGAACGTCCTGCAGCCCGAACCGTTCAACGGGGGGAGCGGCAAGTGAGCGGGCGCATCCGAGTCGCGGCCCTCGGCCTGCTCGCGCTCCTTGCCACGAGCGCCGCCCTCGCCCACGCGGAGATTGTCCAGAAGGGCACCCTGCGGGTCAAGGTCTCGGGCGAACTGAAGCCGAGGCGCCTGCCGCGCACCGGCACGGCGCCGATCGCGGTCACCGTCGGCGGCGTGGTCTCGACCACCGACGGGTCCCTCGCCCCGCAGCTGAAGCGGATCCGCATCGACCTGAACCGCCACGGGAGCCTCGAAACCACCGGCCTGCCGCGCTGCAAGGTCGCCCAGATCCAGCCCGCCTCGACCGCGCGGGCGCTGAAGGCCTGCCGCCGCTCGCTGGTCGGCAAAGGCAGCTTCTCGGTCGACGTCGTGCTCGCCGGCCAGGAACCGTACCCGACCACCGGCGCGCTGCTGGTCTTCAACGGCGCCTACAAGGGCAAGCCGGCGCTGCTCGGCCAGATCTACTCCGCTCACCCCTTCGCCAACTCCTTCGTGATCCCGTTCGTGATCGCCTCCAGGCGGGGCGGGCGCTACGGCCTCACCCTCACCGCGACCCTGCCCAGCGCGCTGACCAGCTGGGGCCACGTCACCGGCCTGCACATGCGGCTCGCCCGCCGCTACCGCTACCGCGGCAAGAGGCGAAGCCTGATCAGCTCCGGCTGCCCCGCCCCCAAGGGCTTCCCCGGCGCGGTGTTCACCCTCGCCCGCACGACCTTCAGCTTCCAGGGGGGCAAGCGGATCGGCTCCGGGCTGACGCGCAGCTGCACGGTGCGGGGGTAGGCGCGAGCGCAGGTAACGGGCGACGAGGGCGCTGCTCGGCGACCGGGAAGCCGAGTTCGAGCGGCTCGAGGCCCGGCAGCGAGCGGTGCAAGAGCGGATCGCCGCGCGAGTCGAGAACCCGTTCGGATAGCCCTATTCGCCCCGCGCCGCCCGTAGCCGCTTCAGGTCGAGCTCGTCCTCGAGCCGGCCGGCCGCCTGCTTCATCTTGACCAGATCCTCGTAGCCGCAAAACCGTACCCGGTGCCCGAGAACCTCGTCCTCGATTGCCGCCGCGTCGAGGTCGTGGTATTCGAAATCTGGGTTGACCACCTGCAGGATGTCGAGCCGTCCGTGGTCGGTTATGAGGACGAAGTTGCCGCCCATCGCGAGGCCGGCGACATCGGGCTGGACCACCTCCTCCTTCGAGAACTCATCCATCCCCATGATCTTGGCGTCGATCTGCGACAGGGCGCCGGCGAGGCGCTGCAGGTTCTCTGGGTCGGGGTCCGGGACTATGTCCAGATCCTTGGTGCCCCGGAGGTATCCGTGGGCGCTGACCGCGAACCCGCCGATCACGATGAAGCGGACCTCTGCCGTGTCGAGCGCGGCGAAGAGGCTCTTGGCGTCGAGGGGCGCCATCGGCGGCAGGCTCGCGCCCTCCTCTTGTTCGACGTCGCGAGCTATTGCTCCCGCAACTCTCGCAACCGTCGGGATCGCGCGTTCGCCGCGAGCTGAGACAGGACGCTCGAGAGCTCGATCGCCTGCTCGACACGCTGCCCCGGCGTCGTCTCGAGGAATTCCCGCCGTTCGGCCGCACGATCCGCCTTCCCGTCCGGCGTCCAGTTCCCGATCTGCTCCGGCCTCGTTGCCATGGGTGGATTTTAGGCGCACCAGGGTGCGGCGAGCGGACGCGCGCCGCTAAAGTGGATTCCAGCGCCCGGATAGCTCAGTTGGTAGAGCACTTCCATGGTAAGGAAGGGGTCACGAGTTCGAGTCTCGTTCCGGGCTTCAGGGAACCCCCTGCAAATCGGCTCCTTCGGAGGGCCGATTTCGCGCTTACGGCGGGCCTGCGCGAGCCGGGATTCTGCCACTAGTGGCAGAACGGGCGGCGATTGCCCTCGATTGACGCCGATTTCGGCTTTTCGGCACTCGCTTCCGATGCCGCGGCGAGCTAACGTCGCCAGGCCGACATAAGCAAGTGCCCCGGCAGCGCTAGGAACGCCCCGGGGCCGGCACCGAAGACGTAGCTTCGATGCAAGCGGAAAACTACTCGCCGGAGTCCTCTGGCGATGGCATCCCTGCGGCTCTTCGGTGCCCCGACCGAAAGGAGCCGTTCATGCCCCGACCAACGCCCACGATCAGCGGCGAGCAGCGCGCCGCGATCTATGACCTAGTGGTCGACCATCTGAGCTGCATCGGCGACCTGCGCCTGGCGATCCGCCAGCAGGACTTCGCCACCGCGAGGCGCCTGGCGCGCGAATTCGGCCAGGACCTCCGCCTGCTCGACGACCTCGGCTGGGGCCCCGACGCCCGGTTGGAGGTTGCGCTGACCATGCCGCTCGAGGAACTCGCCGACACCTTCCAGCGCCTTCACCGCGACGCCAAAGGGGCGCTCTCGGAGTCCGCAGAACAGCGGGAGTCCCGCGAAGCCGAGGAGGCCTGGAAGCGCCGCGACGAACTCGTCCTGCAGACCAGCGCCGAGCTGCTGGTCGAGCTTCAGGGCGGCGAGGTGCAGGCACGATGAAAGGCAAGAAAGCAAAGCGCCTGGGCCCGGGCGAGCTCGACGGCCTCGTCCTCGCCCACATGCGCAAGCACGAAGACGACGGCCCGCTGACCGCCAGCGCGATCGGCAAGGGCATCGGGCGCTCCTCGGGCGCCGTCGCCAACTGCCTCGCCCGCCTGGCGCAGGACAAACAGATCCGTCAGGCCAAGCGCAAGCCGCGCGCCTACGCCCTGAAGGAGGGGAAGTAGCGATGGGCGGGCAGCGCGGAGGGCGGGGAGAGGACCTGCCGCCTCTCGTCCCGGCGTCGGCCCCACCTGAGCTCAACCACGCCGTCCTCACCGGCAGGTTGAGCGCCGACCCGCAGGAGGGCCGCAGCCCCACCGGCGAGCCGGTCCACCTCCTGCGGATCGAGTTCCCGGTCATAGACCCCGACCGCCCGCGCTCGCTGTGGCGCTGCGCGAGCTGCCTGGTCGAAGTCCCGGCGAACCGCCCCGAGGTCGAGGAGCTGCGCGGCGGCACGCCGATCCTCGCCGCCGGCCAGATCAGCGACCGCTGGACGATCGAGGGCGGGCACACGAGCCGCAGCGGCGTGATCGTCGCCACCTTGGTCAAGGGCGGACCCTCAGATGCATCGAGGGGAATCGTCCTGTGAAGCCCTCGGCTGAGATCGCAGCGCAGTTCGGCCGCAACCTCGCCCGCTGCCGCAAGCAGGCGGGCATCTCCCAGGAAGAGCTCAGCCACCGTGCCGATGTTCACCGCACCGAGGTGGGCCTTCTGGAGTGCGGCAAGCAGAGCCCGCGAGCCGACACCGTGGTGAAGCTCGCCGGGGCCATCCCGGTCCCGGTGGGCGAGTTGCTCGACGGCCTCAGTTGGATGCCCAACCGCATCGAGGTCGTGGAGGGCGGCTTCGAGATCGACGGGGAGCCCGAAGCGCCGTGACCTTCAAGGCCCGCTTCGCCCAGAACCTCGCCCGCGCCCGCAAGCGCGCCGGGCTTACCCAGGAAGAAGTCGCCGCCCGGGCCTCGCTCGGTCGCGACACCGTCTGGAAATACGAGGCCGAGATCCACGCTCCGATCCTCGACGTGCTCGTCAGGCTCGCCGGGGCGGTCTCGGTCCCACCGGCCGAGTTGCTCGACGGCATCGTCTACAGGCCCAGCTTCATCGGCCTGGGGGAGGGGCGCTATGAGGTTGGGGCTGAAGGACGTCGCGGTTGACCACCTCAGGCGTTGACGACCGGGAATGACCTGGGGACATCTGGTCCGGGTGCGAACGGACAAGCCACTTTGGCCGCATGGACATTGCCTGGCGGTCCACCGGCCCCGAGAATGTGGCTATGAACGAGAGAGCCATGGTGCGCGATGCGTCTTCTGACGACGCCACAGCGATATGCGAGATCTACAACGCCGCGATCGCCGAGAGGGGATCGACGTTCGAGACGGCGCTGAGGTCGTCCGATGATTTCGCGCCGCGACTTGAGGAGTCGCGGTACCCGCTGCTCGTCTGCGACGCGGGCGAGGGAGTCGCAGGATGGGCGGCCCTCGCCCCTTACAGCACCCGCGAGTGCTACGCGGGAATCGGTGAGGCGAGCGTCTACGTCGCGCCGCAGGCCCGCGGCCACGGACTCGGCACGCTGCTGGCCGAAGAACTAGCCTCGGCGGCCGAAGAACGCGGCTTCCACAAGATGATCGGCAAGCTCTTCACCGACAACGCCGCGAGCATCCGCCTGACCGAACGCTGCGGCTTCAACTCCGTCGGCCAGCATCGCCGCCACGGCAAGCTCGACGGCGTCTGGCGAGACGTGCTCGTCGTCGAGCGGTTGCTCGGATAGCCGACCTACAGATTCCTGACCCGCCAGCCGATCTCGCGGTCCATCGGGTAGCCGGCCGCCTCCCAGAACGCGCCCGCCGTCTCGTCGTTGAAGGCGACGAGGGCGGTTACGCGACGCACGCCGCGTTGCCGCAGGTAGTCCTCTCCCGCCCGGGTCGGCGTGAGCCCGATGCCCTCCCGCCGATGCCGGTCGCGGACGACAAGCCGGTACATGTTCCCTCGCCACGAGCGCTCCTCGGGTGTCCTCGGCGGTCCGCAGGGAGACGATCCGCTCGCCCGTCGAGCGGTTCACGATTTCCTTGGGCGACGGGTTCATGCTCACCCACCGTCTCCGTCTCTCGGGCTGAAGGCCATCAGCGGCAGCGCCTCGATCAGCCTGTAGCGGGCCGCGTCGGAGCTGTCGTAGCGAAAGCCTGCCAGCCGGGAGAGCACTGCGCGCAGGATCGGGCCGACCATCCGATTCCGCCGCTCGTAGCCAGCGATCACGTCGACGGCCTCCTCCCGTTGCGGCGAGCGCACTCGTGGCTGGAAGCGAAGGCCCGCGATCCGAACCTCGATCGCTCCCCCGGCGAGGACGTTCCGCCGCCAGTTCGCGTTCGGCCCGAAGCCCGACATCACGACCGCCTCTTGCTTCCTGGGGTCTCATTCCACGACCTCCAGCATCGTCCGGTGCAGCCAGCGGCTGCGTCGACCGCGGTGGGTGAGCAGCAGGAAGCGATGCCCGAAGAGCCTGGCCGCCCCCAGGTCATAGAGGTGGACGGGGAGCCGAAGCGCCCGGCGAAGGATCGGACCCGGCTGGGCCATGTATCGCAGGCTATGCAAAAGCGGGGCGCATGTCGCGCTCGTGGGCGGTACCGAGTCCGTCAGGAGCGTCTCGCCCCTATCGATCCAGCTCCGGGAAGTAATAGAACCTCTCCACCGCACCACGAACCGGCCGTTCGGCGACCTGGACGAGAGCGCCCTTCTCGGCTAGCGCCCTGGCGTGATACGAGATATTGGTGAGGTGCATTTTGGGGTCGCCGAACATCTTCTCCATCTGCACCGACGAGAGCTCGCGCCCGAGCCAGCTCAGCGCTTCGAAGATCGCGACTTTGGTCGGATGGATGATGCGAGGAACGAAATTCCCCCAATCGACCCGCTGCTCGGCCATTTCTCGCCCCTCTCCAATCGACGCTGGGCACATTCGGCCCAGCATCCGGGGCAACGTATGGGAGGTGCCGTTGCCCCGGACGCCGGGGGAACCGACCGCAGCCTGGATGGCAAGCGCTCAGTTCGCTTTGAACTACTGGCAGATTACAAATAAAAACACGAAAAGCTATACCGACTTCTCGAACGGAGTGTGGCTCTCAGTCTGACTTTCCAGGCTTGCCGTGAGGAGGATGTACGGCAGTGCGGCTCCGGATGTAGCCGAGGGAAGCGACGATCACCGACACCGCCTCCTCTCCGGAGTCAGTGCGGCGGTCGGTTGCTTCGGCCTCTATCTCCTGCACCCGCTCCCAGTGGCGGGCCTGCTCGTCGGCGATGTCGTCGCGACCTCGCCTGTCGACGTTGAACCAGCGCCAGGACAGCCAGATGCGCGGGTCTTCGAGCATCTTGCGCGAGTCGAAGGACGCAAGCGCCTCGGCGATTACGGCCTCCAGGATCACGCCGATGATCGCCTGCTTTTCGTCCTCGGACATCGCTTCCACTTCCTCGTCGCTGTGGAACGGAAGCTGCACAGCCCGATAGAAGTGCTGCAGGGTGTTGCGGACGGGTTTGACGCAGACCAGCTCGATCGACCCGTCGTCCAGTAGGGCCTTGATGTGGTGCCCGAGCTTGCTCGGCAGCTCACCCGTTATCTCCGAAAGCTCCTCGGGCGAGTGGATGCCTTCGTTGAGGATCGCCAGGATTTCGGTCCTGACTTCGTGGGCTAAGGAGTAGTGGACCGCGCCCTCGATGCTCCGGTTGCCCTGCCCCAGCCGAATCTGCCTGTCTTTCATCGCCTTGTTGCCTCCACTCCGTAGCACCGCGTGTGATCAGAGGAGGCGGAGCATAACGCCGAAACCCCCGGGGTTCCCCTCTGAATCTGGAAAGTGCTTATAGTGCAACTTTCTTCACTATTGGCGGGTTCGATCCGCTGACTTCTCGCCATAGCTAAAGGAGGGAGGTGACGGGGATGAAGATCGCGCAAGTCGCGACGGTCTATTCGAGCGTGCACGTGCTCAAGCACGCCTGAGACAGGAAGCGGCCGATCTCGGCCTTTGGCCCTTTCGGGTCGGGGTCGGCCCTGCGGCCGACTGAATTCCAGGTCGACTCCGTCCACCTCGGCGTCCGCCGCCACGTCGAACTGCGGAGGACTGGAGAGCCGGTCCTGGCGCCCCGCAGAAACAGGCGCCGGATTGGCTTCAGCGAGAGCCCTGGTGCGCGCAGGGATCTGCTGGATCGAAGTGACTCAACGGATAACCGAGAGGCAGTACTCCGATCTTTTGGACATACCCAGATGTTTACTCACCTACATATCAGTCAGATCGCCGGAACGCCCACCTCGCCAGCCGCGGATCTCTAGCGCCGCGAGGGAAGGGAGGCCATCCAGTCTCCCCTGAGCCACGATCGGCACAGGAAGGAGCAGGTATGTCCTCTCGAATGAGCGGACCGGCGAAGAATCCGGTCCCGGTAGCCCTATGCATGATGGCGCTCGCCTTCGTGGTCGCAATCGTCTGCGCCGCGACGGCCCACGCCGCCTACTACAAGACCCTCTACTGCGCAGCCGCCGACGGCTCGGGCAACCCGACCAAGGGTGCCCGCCCGGGCTTCTTCGACTTCACCGACGACTGCGGCACCGCCTACGGCGACCCCGCGGGGACCGGCGGCTTCCTGCGCCTGGAGGAGAACACGACCGGAACGGCGGGGAACACCGACGAGGCCAGCTACTCGTGGTGGCCGCCCGCAGGGACCTCGATCGCCGCCGTCTCCGCCTACACCCGCGTCCCCGGCTACTTCAACTCCGGCTGGCGAGAGCGCTTCTGGGGCGAAGGCTACGACGGCTCCCAGAACAACATCCTCATGCAGGGCTCGGGCGTCGCACCGGGCGGCATCAACGCCCCCGCGACCTCCAACTTCAACTACCACGCCTGGCCCTTCGGCGGCTACGGCGACTACAAGCGGCTCGTCTTCGCGATGACCTGCTACCGCCCCGCGGGCTGCTCGCGCGAAGGCTGGAACGCCGCCGACGCCAACTCGATCGCGATCACGCTGAACGACAAGGAACCTCCCCACGTGAACTGGGAAGGCGACTCGCACGTCCTCGCCGGCGACTGGGTCAAAGGGAACAACGCGATCGCCTGGCGCGAATCGGACGTCGGCTCGGGCCTTCGCTTCTCGCGCCTCAAGGTAGACGGCGCGACGCTCTCGGACGGCACGATCGACTACCAGGCCAACGGGGGCTGCCGCACCGGGCACTCGGACGCCAACGGCGAGTTCGCCCGCGACTTCACGCCCTGCACCACGGGCCCATATGTCCGCTACTACGGCCTGAAGACCGAAGGGCTCTCCGACGGCGCCCACCAGCTGCAGACCTGCGTGCAGGACTTCGCGCAGTACCAGCATCTCGGCGGCTCGGCCACCGAATCGTGCGACACCCGCACGATCCACACCGACAACACGGCGCCGGGCAGGCCCGCGTCGCTGGAAGTGACGAGCGCCAACCCGGCGCGCTACCTCGACCACTTCGGCGCGAGCTTCTCACTATCGCCCGACCCGGGCAGCCCGATCGCAAGGGTCCACTACGAGATCCTTGGCGCCAAGGGCGAAGTCCTCGTCCCCGAGAAGACGGTCGCGGCTGTCGACCCGACCTCGCTGTCGAACATCGAAGGCCCAGCGACCCCCGGCGCCTACACCCTGCGCGTCTGGTTGACCGACTCGGTCGGCTTCAGCGGCCCCGCGGCCGATGCGCCGATCCCCCACGACACGACGCCGCCCGCCGCGCCGCAGGATCTGCGCGCCGCGGGCACGCCCACGTATTGGGTCGAGAAGCTCGACCTGCGCTGGCGCGACCCGGCGGACAACGGCTCGCCGATCGACCTCGCCCACTACCAGCTGCTCGACCCCTCCGGTGAGGTTCTGGACGGCACGCACGCCGTCAGCGCGACCGACATTCAGGAGATCGACGGGTTGCAGACGCCCGCGCAGCGCTGTGCCTGCTCGGTGCGCGTCTGGCTCTCAGACGCCGAGGGCAACGTCGGCTCCGCCGCCACGATGCCGTTGCCGCGCGACACGACGCCGCCCGCCGCCCCGCAGGACCTGCGCGTCGCCGGCGCGGCCGGGCGTTGGATGGACCATGTGAGCCTGCGCTGGCGAAACGTCGCCGACGACGGCTCGCCGGTCGCCGCCGCGCACTATCGGGTGCTCGACGGCTCCGGGGACCCGGTGGACGACGCCTACACGGTCCGCGGCGAAAACCCGCAGGCGATCGACGGGATCGCGACGCCGGCGCAGCGCTGCGCCTGCTCGGTGCGGGTCTGGCTCAGCGACGCCGAAGGCAACGTCGGGGCCGCCGCCGACGTGCCGTTGCCCCGCGACACGACGCCGCCTGCCTCGCCCCAGGACGTCTCGGTCGCCCAGCCCGGGACCTCGCGCGCAACGGAGGGCTTCGACGTGCGCTGGCGCGACATCGCCGACGACGGCTCGCCGGTCGCCGCCGCCCACTACGAAGTGCTGGACGGAGCGGGCAAGGCGGTCGTCCCCGCGACGACGGTCTCCGGCAACGGCATCGACACGATCGCGAACCTGGACACCCCACGCGAGCGCGGCTCCTACACCCTGCGCCTCTGGCTCTCAGACGCCGAGGGCAACGAAGGGGCGCCGGTCAGCGTGCCGCTCACCTATGAGTGCGTGCGCTCCGACGCCGGGGGCGGCGCCGCGCTGACCAGCGCGGTCCTCCGCCACGGCAAGCAGCGGCGCGTCCTGCGCCAGGGCCAGGGAGCGGTGCTGGCGGGCAGGCTGGTCGACGGTGGCGGCCGGGGGGTCGAGAACGCGCCGCTCTGCGTCTTCAGCCGCGTGGCGACGGACCCGGCGCCGCAGTTCGTCGGCCTCGCGCTCTCGGGCTCCGACGGCACCTACAGGTTCCACCTGCCGGCCGGACCCTCGCGCGAGCTGACGGTCGCCTACCGCTCCGGGCAGCGGGAAGTGACGAGCGCCACGCAGGTCGCCACCCGCGTGAAGCCCGCCTTCCGGGTGCGCAAGCGGGTCGTGCGCAACACGCGCTTCGCCCGCTTCGTCGGCTGCATCCCCGGCCCGCACCGGGAACGCGTGGTGGTCGTCCTGCAGGTCAAGCGCGGGCATGGCTGGCTCGTCTTCCGCCGCTACCGGACCCGCCGCAGCGGCTGCTTCACGGTCGGCTACCGCTTCAACCGCACGACCCACCCGACGCTCTACCTGATGCGGGCCCAGGTGCGCTCCCAGCGCGGCTACCCCTACCTGCAGGGGACCTCCAGGCCGCTGCGGCTGGTCGTCTTGCCGGGGCGCGGGAAGAGGCGCTAGAGAGACCGCCCCGGAGGGGGAGGGAGGCCACGTGCCGGACGGCAGGCTGAGCGTCGAGGCCGCCCACCACTTCGCCCGCGTCTACGGCGCGGCGCGGGCGGGGTGCCTCTCGGAGCTGCGGCACGCCGGATGCCCGGAGGAGGAGGCCGAGGAGATCTTCGCCGCCACCTTCGAGCGGATCATGCGCCGCCGCGACCCGCCCCGCGAAGGCTTCTCGGTGGCCCAGACCGTGGCGCTCCTGAAGCGCGCCTGCCGGCAGAAGCTGAGCGACGAGCGCCACCACCGCGACGTGCTGAAGCTCGTCCCGCTCACAGAAGCCGCCTCGCGCCCCGACCCGGACACGAGACCGCCGGAGATCGCCGAGCGCCACGAGGCGACCGAGATCGCCCACGAGGCGCTCTCGGGCATCCCCGAGCGCGAGCGCCGGGTCTTCCTGCAGCGCCACCAGCTCGACCTCTCGCCCGCCGAGGTGCTGCGTCGCAACCCCGGGCTCAGCTCTCGCACCTACCGGAGGCTCCTGCAACGTGCCCGGACGCGCACACGCGAGGCCTTCGTCCAGATCGCCGGCGGCATGCGCTGCGCCGAGATGCAGGGCGAGCGCCTGCGCCGCTTCGCAGACCAGGAGGCCGGCGAGACCGAGGCGCGCGAGGTGCGGGCGCACCTGCGCCGCTGCCCCGCCTGTCGCTTGGAGGTCGCGCGGCTGCGCGGCGGCCTGCCCGGCTTCGTCGCGGGCCTGCCGGCGCTGCTCGGCCTCGCCCGCGAGCGCCTGCGCGAGCTGGCGCTGCGCCTGGCGGGCGGCCTGCCGGGCTCGGGCGGGGAGGGCGCCGCCGGCCAGGTCGCGGGGATCTCGGGAGCCAAGGCGCTCACCGCCTGCGCCACCGCGGCGACGGCCGCCGCCTGCCTCGCCGCGGGCGTCGTGCCCGGGGTCGGCGGCCTGGGTCCCCCGGCCGTCCATCGCGCCGAGCGTCCTGCGGCGAAGCCGCGGGCGACGCATCAGGAACCCGCGCCCTCTGTGGTCTCTCCTGCGCCGGAATCCGGGACCCCTCGCTCGAGTCGCGAGGAGAGCGCCGCCGAAAGGCGCGCCCGCGCGAGGAGGGAAGGCGCGCGCTCCTCCGCGAGCGAACCGTCTCAAGGGGGCCGTCCCACGATCTCGGGCGCCCAGACCGGCGCCGAGTTCGGGGCCGAGGCCGAAGGCGCCGGCACGCCCGTCCCGTCTTACTCCTCGCCGGAATCGTCCGGCGCCTCGAACGGCGGAGGCGGACGCGCGAGCAGCAGCGGTTCGCAGGTCGGCGAAGAGTTCGGGCTCTAGTTTCACCCGCCGTCTCTGACTGTCATACATTCGGCCAAATCGCGTCAAATGGCCGATTCAGGGGGGGCGCCGGGGCCTGCTCACACGGATATGTACTGAAGGGGTCATATCCCCACTCACGGTGGAGGGTGTCGTTCTTGCGCTCATCGGAACGTTTCCGGACAGGGGTGGCGCGGCGGCGCTCTCATGCGTGTAAGGGGTGGAAGAGAGATTCGAGCCGGACCCGCACAGGGTTCGGTCGAGGGAGGGATCACGAATGTCAGCGGAAGAACCCATCACGCCAGAAGATCGCACTACGGCGCTTTCGTCTGTAAAGACCTGGAGGGAACTCGAAGACCGCACGGGCGGCGATGTGAGCGAGGACGAGAAAGCCGCACCGTCACAGATCGAGTCCGAGAGCGAGAAGGAGAAGGGGCGTAAGCACGTCTTCTCGCGGCACACCCGATTCGTCGCCGCGGGAGTCGTGGCGATCCTCGCGGTGGCGCTTGCAGGGATCGCCGTCGCGGGGCTGGCCGGAGAAGACCACACGCGTCGATCCACGCCCCGATCGGGAAGGGTGCACGCGAAGAGGCGGGAGGCGCAGAGGCGACGTTCGGGACGGGTCCGGTGGGCGAGGGAAGTCGGCGAGAGCCCACGGCCACGACAAGGCCGCACCGCACTCCGGCTGCCATGCGCAAGGCACCATGCCCGCCCACGGCGCAAGCCCCGCCGCCCTGCGCACCGGGAAGCGGAACTCCCGAGCCAACCGCCTGAGCCCGCACCGCCTGAACAGCCGCCCGAGCCCAGTGCGCCCGCCCCGGCCGCCCCGAGCGCGCCGAAGGAAAGGCCGGGCCTGCGCGACGGCGCCACCGAATCGTCGGAGTTCGGGCTCTAGGGAGCGAATCGGGAGATGAGGGCCGATCGGGATCTGGGCGGTTCGGCTCCGGGGGTCCCGCCCGCTCGTGAGCCGCTGACGCGGGAGATCGTCGAGCTGACCGCGGAGCGCCTGCGCGTGGTCGCCGAGCCCAACCGGATCGCCCTGCTCGCGGCGCTGAGCGAGGGCGAGGCCGGCGTGCAGGAGCTCGCCGACCGGGTCGGCATCCCCTACCAGAACACCTCTCACCACCTGATCTTGCTTCGGCAGGCCGGAATCCTCACCCGCCGCAGGATGGGGAAGGCCTATCTGTACGCGATCGAGGACTGGGGCGCCTGGTGGGTGGTGGGGCAGATCGCCGGCTCGGTGCGCTCCTCTTCGGCCGCGAGCGTCCAGGCCTGCGTCGAGTAGTCACGCGGCGAGCGCGGTGGACCGCGACGGTCCGAGTTCGAGCGTCGAGCGCCGACCTCTCGACACGCCTTTCGACCCGCCCGATCGAGGCGCAAACTGACACTCCTACGCACGCCCATAGCACACAGTGTCCGCCTATCTACAAACGCTAAAACGATCGTTTGAACGTTTGTAGACGGGGCGACCTGGCGGCGCTACTCCTTACCCACACACGCAAACGAGATGCCGGGGCGCGACTGGAGGTGGTCGCGCCCCGGCAATCCCAAGGAGGGATATGCAAGGTGAGTGGTGAGGTAGAAAAGCGAAAGGCAGGATCAGCCGACTCGAGCGTCAGGTCGCTCTTGCGCACGGTGGGCCGGGTGGCGATCTGGATCGTCTTCGGGTTGCTGCTGGTGCGGGGAGTCGGCGCGGTGCTGGCGCAACCGCAGGCGAGCGCTCCAGTGGGAGCCGCAGCGCGCATCGACGACGATCAGGCGAGCAGTGCGCTCGCGGTGCGCTTCGCGCGTACCTACCTCGGGACGGTGGCCCAGGCCGAGGTGAGCGCCACTCAGAGACTTGGCGGCGGCACGGAGGTACTCACCGTCGCCTGCGAGCTCCGCGACGGGCGCACGCTGTACCTGGCCGTCCCGATCTCTCGCTCGGGGGCGGGGGAGGCGGCGGTGACGGGCGCGCCCTGGGTGGTCGCGGCGCCGAGCACGGCCGGGGTCGTTGCGGAGCGGCCCCGGCCGATCGCCGGCCCCGAGGCGGATTCGATCCGCTCGCTGGCGGCGAAGTTCCTGCCCGCCTATCTGCGCGCCCGCTCCGCGCGCGACCTCTCCTACCTGCTGGCGCCGGGCGCCTCGATAACGCCGTTGGCGGGAGCGCTGGAGCCGCTCGGGTCCGCCGGGTCGGTCTCCCAGCTCGGCGAGGACGAAGGGAACACGCGCACGGTGCTGGTCACCGGACGGTTCCGCGACGTCGCCGGCGGCGCGGTCTACCGGCTCGCCTATCGCCTCCGCGTGGTGAGGCGCAACCGCTGGTACGTCGAGGCCGTCGAGGGAGGCCTGTCGTGAGGCGGCGCGCGGCGGTCATCTCGATCGCGCTGGCCGCGGCCCTGGCGCTCGGCCTCGTCCTCGCCCCCGCGGCGCTCGCCGCCGGCAACGACGTCGGCCACAACCTCGGCTCGCTGCTGCGCAAGTACGCGGGCGAGATCTACGGCGGCATCGTCGCCGTCGTCGGCCTCGTCTTCCTGCTCAATCGCCGCCTGCAGGATCTGGCGCTCTTCTTCGTCGCCGCCGTCCTGGTCGGCTGGCTCGTCTTCAGCCCCGACCAGGTTGCGAACGCCGCGCGTCTGATCGGGAGGCAGATCCTCCCGTGAGTACTTCTCCCGAGCCGATCCGCTCCTACCAGCGGATCTTCCGCCCCGAGCGGAGGATCTACCAGGTGGAGGGCCACCGGCTGCCCGTGCCCGGCGGAATTCCCCTGCGCTGGCTCGCCTACGCCGCCGCCGCGCTCGTCGCGATCACCGCCCTGAGCTCTGGCTCGGGGGTGGTCGATGCGCTGCTGGCGCTCGCTGCCGCCCTTGCGGGCGCTCTGCTCGGCGGCCGCGAGGCCGCAGTCGCGGCGGGTCTCGGCGCCTTCGCCGCGGCCTGGGTCCTCGGCTTCGCGCTCGGGCTGCTCGACTGGCCGCTGCGCCTGATCGTGATCCCGGCTGCGGTGGCGACGCTCGCCACGCAGGCGACCCCGGACGGTCGCCGAGCCGACCGCTTCGCCGCCTCCTGGCTGGCGCTGCGACTCTCCCCCCGCAGGCGCTCGCTCGGCCGGGCGCTGCCGCCGGTCGGCGTTCCGATCCGAAGCGGCGGCGAGCTGTGGGTGGCACGCCCGAAGCACCCGGAGGGAAGCCGGTGATCCGCTTCCCCCTGCGCTACGCGCGGCGAAACGTGCTGATCGGCCCCGGCGGAGCCGCCGCCCTCTACCGGGCGGGGACGGTCTCCTACCCGTTCCTCCCCGAGGAGGGGAAGTGGAGCCTCTTGCGCCGGATCGAGCGCTTCGGGCACCTGGTCGGCGCCGACTTCTCGCTCTGGCGCGTCCAGCGCGCCTACCCGGCTGAGCGCTACGCCGAAGAACTGGAAGGGACGACCGACCCGCGCCACGCCGATGCGAAGGCGTGGCTCATCTACCTGCATGGCCACGAGGCCCGCCTCGCCGGACTCGGCTCCTGCGTGCCCGAGGTCTACCTCGCCGTCTCCTTGGGTGAGCGGGAGAAGGGCACCCTGCGCTCGTTCGACCGCGCCCGGCGCCGCGTCGAGGAGATCGCCGGGGTGGGCGGACCGCGGCCGGTCTCCGGCGCCGAGCTGCGTGAGCTGGCCTCGGCCGAGCGGCGCTGCTTCGAGCGCCTTTCCGCCCTGCTCGGGCTGCGGCGAGTAAGCACCGCAGAGCTCCAGTGGCTGCTGCGGCGCGCCGCCTGCCGGGGCGTCGCCGAGCCCGAGCTCGATCCGAACTGGAAGCCTGACGCGCTCGTCGTCGAGCAGGGCGAGGACGAGCAGAGCCACGAGCCGCTCGGCCACGACCTCTGGCGCTGCGCCAACGCGCCGATGAGCGAGGACCCGGGCGAGCCGCCCTCGCTGGTGGTCGAGGCCGAAGAGGGGACCTCCTTCCAGGCCTTCCTCTGCGCCGGCTCGCTGGCAGAGGAAGCCGGGTTCCCAGGCGAGGCGGAGCTGCTCTTCGCGCCCTTCGAGGACGCCGGCTTTCCCGCCGACGCGGTGCTGCACGCGCGCTGGGTCGGCAACCGCGAGGCGCTGGGACAGGTTCGCAAGCGCATCCTCGACGCCGAGCACGCCTGGCGCGAGGAGGCAGAGGGCGCGCAGGCCGGTCCGGGCTGGCAGGCCGAAGAGGATCGCGAGCTGGCGCGCGAGTACGAGGCGGTCCTGCAGTCCTCCGCGCACCCGCCGATGCTGCGCGCCTACCTCGGGGTCGCGGTCGGCGCCCCCGACCGCCCCGAGCTGGAGCGTCGGGTCGAGGCCCTGCGCGAGCGCTTCGGCGAGGTCCGCCTGCACCGCCCGCGCGGGTTGCAGCACCGGCTCTTCTTCGACCACCTGCCGCGCGCCGACGCCGGCTCTGTCTCCGACTACCGCCAACAGATGACCGTCGAGCAGCTGGGGGCGACCGTCCCCACCGCGACCGCCGCGCTCGGCTCCCATGCCGGCCCATACATCGGCCACACGCTCGGCGCCGCCCGGCGCCCGGTGCGCTATGACCCGACCGAGGCGCCGCGCACCGCGCGCCCCTCGGCGGTGCTGCTCGCCGGAACGCTCGGCTCGGGCAAGACGCTCGCCGCCCAGGCGATCGCCTACGGGGCCGAGCGCCGCGGGTCGCTGGTGGTCGACTTCGACCCCAAGCCCGACCACAACCTGGAGGGCGCTCCGGGCCTAGAGGGCAGGGTCGAGGTGGTCGAGCTCGACGGCGAGGAGCGAAACCGCGGCAAGCTCGATCCGCTGCTGGTCGGACTGCCCGAGCTGCGCGAGGAGCTCGCCTCCTCATATCTCCTGGAGCTCTTACGCGACCCGCCGCCCGCCTGGGAGAACGCGATCGACCGCGCGGTGCGCGACGCGGTGCGGGCGGGGGAGCGCAGCCTGATGCGCGTCGTCGCGCGCCTGCGCGCCTCGGACATCGAGGCCGCGCGGGAGGCGGGCGACGCCCTGGAGGTTCTCTCGGATTTCGGTCTCGCGCGGCTCGGCTTCGCGCGGGTCGAGGAGGCGGCGTAGGTGAGCGAGCTCTCGGTGATCACGATCCGCACGCCGGGGCTCAGCCTGCCCGACCCCGGCGCCTCCCGCGAGACCTACACCCGCGCGGAGAGGGTGTCGGTGGCGACGCTCTCCCTGGTCGCGGCACAAGCTCTGCGCCTCGTCAGCGGCAACCGAAAACGACACAAGATCGTGCTGCTGGACGAGGCGTGGTTCCTTCTGGCCTCCACTCAGGGCCGCACGCTGCTGAACCGCCTGGTGCGGCTCGGCCGCGCGATGAACGCGACGATCCTGCTGGCCACCCAGCGGCTCGCCGACCTCGGCGACCTCTCCGAGCTGGTCGGCGTCTACTTCCTCTTCGGCCAGGACTCCCTGGCGGAGGCGGAGCGGGCGCTGGCGCTGGTAGGCCTGGACCCCTCCGACACGGCTCTGCGCTCGCGCCTGACCGAGTACCGCCAGGGGATGTGCCTGATGCGCGACCTCGACGGGAGGGTCGGCGAGCTCCAGGTCGACCTCGTCTTTCCCGAGCTGCTGGCGGCGCTCGACAACACGCCGAAGGAGGAGCGGTCGTGAGGCGCGTGCTGCGAAAGGGGTGGACGCGCCGTGCCGCCGCGGTGCTCGGGCTGAGCGCCGGCCTCGTGCTGCTCGCCCATCCCTTCGCCGGGGCGGCGAGCGACGTGTGGTCGAACGTCGGCCCCGCCTCGCCCCTGGGCTCGAACGGCCTCTACGGCCGCTTCCCGCTCTCCCACTACATGCTCGACCAGCACTTCGACGCGATCTCGGCCTCGCTGACCGGCGGCGTGGACGCCTCGGGCGTGGCGCCGATGATCGCCTACTTCCTCGCCTCGGTGCTCTGGGCGCTGACGAGCTTCCTGGCGAACCTGCTGATCTCGCTCTTCGCCTTCGCCTTCAGCCTCGACTTGGTCAACGGCTCGGACGCGACCGGCGGGGCGGGTGCGCTGGCTCCAGTGTCCCAGGCGATCCACGCGCTCTACGCAAACGTCTTCGGCGCGCCCTGGCTCGTCCTCGCCGTCGCGGTGGCCGGCATCTGGGCGATGTGGAAGGCGCTCGTGCAGCGTCGCTATGCGGAGACCGCGGGCGCGCTCGGCCTCTCGCTGATCTACGTCGTCGCGGCGCTCTTCTTCGTCGCCCAGCCCGGCCAGACGATCGGCGCCGCCTCCAAGTGGACGAACCGGATGTCGGTCGCCTTCCTCTCGGTCTCCGGACACGGCAGCGCCTCGGGCGGCGCGCAGGCCAAGGAAGGCGACGCCCAGCAGCTCTTCGACCTGCTCGTCTTCAAGCCCTGGTCGGTCCTGGAGTTCGGCGGCCTCGAGCACTGCGCGCTGGAGAACAGCGGCTCGGGGGACTCCGACCCAGAATCGGTCGCCGTGCGGCCGCTGTCCTCCGATCCCGGCCGCGACGCCTCGCTCGCCCGCCGCCTCGACGCGGGCGAAGAGATCACCGCGGACGGCAAGGTCTGCGTCAACAACGCCAGCAAGTACGGCAGCCACTTCCTGCGCTTCGCGATCGGCTCAGACGAACGGAACGCCGAGTACGACGCGCTGAACCACGGCGACTCCTCCAAGCTCCCCGAAGCCGACCCCCAGCGCCACACCTACAAGCTCGGCGTCGCCGACAAGCCCGCGACCGACGCGATGGAGGAGGGCGGGCAGTACCAGCGCCTGCTGGTCGCGATCGTCGTGTTCGTCGGCGAGCTCGGCGCCTTCTGCCTGCTCGGCGCGCTCTCGGTCGGGGTGATCCTCGCCCAGGTGCTGTTGCTCTTGCTGCTGGCCTTCGCGCCCGTGGCGCTGGTCGCCGCGGCGATCCCAGGTCGCGGGCACGCCTTCTTTCGCGGCTGGCTGGAGAAGCTCGCCGGGTACCTGCTGCGAAAGGCCGCCTACTCGCTGCTGCTGGCGATCCTGCTTGCGGTCAACGGGGCGCTCGCGAGCGCCACCGACTCCCTGGGCTGGCTGATGTCCTTCGGCCTGCAGGCGCTCTTCTTCTGGGCGGTCTTCCTGCAGCGCAAGGCGCTCAGCGAGGGATTGATCGGGATCGCCACCGGGCCCGGAGCGCCGGGGCGCGAGGGCGCCCTACGGGTGCTCGGCCTCTACTACGGCGCGCGCACGGTCACGCACCCGTTGCGGGGCGTACGTCCCCGCGGTGGCCGGTCCGGGGCCGTCGCCCGGCGCGAGCCCGGCGGCGGGGGAGAGGACGCCGGAGGACGCCGAGGCGTCGGTCCGCAGGCACCGACTCCCCGTCCCGGCGCGCCCCGGAGCCGCCCGCTCGGCGACGCGTCCCCGGTCGAGTCGCCGCCGCCTGCGGAGCCGGTCGGGCGCGGGCGGGCAGGCGGCAGACGCGGCGAGGAGAGCGGGCAGCCGGGCCGACGGTCGAACCCGTGGGACCAGCTCACCGAGCGCGTTGCGGACATGAGGCGGCGCGAGAAGGGCGGGCGGCCCTCCGGCTCTGTGCGCCCGGACGATCCCGGCTCCCCGAAATCAGCCGGTAGAGGACCCGCGGGGCGGGCCCGCCAGGCGCCACCCGATCCACCCGAGGCGCTGGTGGACCAGAAGGGCGATGGCGGGAGCCTCGACGCCGAGCTGCGCGCCGAACGCGAGCGACGCCGCAGGACCCCGCGCAAGCCGGGCGGGGAGGAGCCGAGCGAGGACGGCAAGCCGCGGAAGCCCCGGCGCTTCACCCGGCTGCGCCGCGCCCGGCGGAGCAGGAGGCGAGGCCGGTGAGCCGCCCGCTCGGCGTAGGCAAGCTTGTTGCCCTCGGCGGCCTCGCGATGTGCGCGGTACTGCTCGTCGCGGTGACGGGGACCGTGATGGCGGTCCTCGGAGGGGACCTCGGCTGCCTCGGCGGCGGCACGGCCCTCGCCCAGCCGGTGAGCACTACTGCGGCGAGGGAGATCCCGCCCGCGCGGCTGAATCTCTACCGCGCAGCCGGCAGGCGCTTCGACATCGACTGGGCTTTCCTCGCCTCGATCGGCACCCAGGAGTGCGGCTCGGGGAACTGTGCCGGGGACAACGGCTCGGGCTGCGCGGGGCCGATGCAGATCGCCTACGTGCGCGAATCGCCCTGCAGCCCGGGGCCAAGGCCGACCCTGTGGGAGCGCTTCGGGCTCGACGCCGACGGCGACGGAGTGGCGGACGTCAACGACCCCGCCGATGCGATCTTCGCCGCCGCCCGCATCCTGCGCGTCGTCATGCACGCGCCGCCCGCGGGCGGCCCCTACGCCGCCTACCGCCAGGCCGCCTGCAACTACTACGGCACCTGCGCGGACGGGGTGGCGAGCTACGCCGACGAAGTGATGAGGAGGGCCGTCTCCTACGGCTTCCGCGGCCAGGGCTCGCCGTCTCCCTCCGAAGGCGACCTCTCGCAGCCCACCGGCGAAACGCAGTCGGTCGCCTGCGAGGCGCGTACCGGCGGCGCCTCGGGCTCGGACATCGTCCGCATCGCCGAGAGCCAGCTCGGCTACGCCGAGAGCCCGCGCGGTTCCAACTGCACCCGCTACGGGCCCTGCGTCGAATGGTGCTCGCTCTTCGTCGCCTGGGTCTGGGAGCGGGCGGGGGTGCCGTTGGGGGGCGGCACCGCGCCCTACGCCTACTCGGGCTCGATCTACGACTGGGCGAAGGCGCACGGACGGGTGCTGCCGCCGAACGCGACGCCTTCGCCCGGCGACGCCGTCTTCTTCGGCTCGGGTCCCGCCGACAGCGCCCACGTCGGGATCGTCGAGCGCGTCTTCGCCGACGAGGAGATCGTGACGATCGACGGCAACTACGGCGACCGGGTCGCCCGCGTCGGGCCGTTCCCGCCCGCCCAGGCGGTCCGCTACGGGGCGCCGGCGCCGATCTACGGCTACGCGGAGCCGCCGGGCCCCGGCGCCCGAACAGGAGGTGTGAGCAGCCGTGCTTGAGCGCTTCCGCCTCTTCCTCGAGCGCCCGCTCGACCCGAGCGCAGGGCGCGCGATCCTCGCGCTCGCCGCCGCGATCCTGCTCGGCCTCGCGCTGCTGTTCGTCCTCGCGGGCAGCGGCTCGGGGCGCCGTGCGGACCCGCCGGCGCGTCT
>Ga0210096_1000012_pt1 | contig 125203 bp, 99 predicted proteins | sample China_Galinas_PW_4_FD_184864 | JGI IMG/M metagenome (GOLD analysis project Ga0210096, IMG submission 184864) | Wetland microbial communities from San Francisco Bay, California, USA, that impact long-term carbon sequestration - China_Galinas_PWA_D2... | ecosystem: Environmental > Aquatic >...
GAAAAATAAGGACCGGATTATCCCCCGCCATTCTGAAAATCCCCCGTGTCGGCGGTTGCATGCCCGGCACTTCCCTGTGCCGCGTCCCTCCAGGAGCGTTTCAGCTGCTCGCGCGCGTCGTCTTCTCCACCTGTTCGGGGTAATGGCGGAGCATTTCATTGATCTGGCAGGTGGCACCGTGAAGATAATCAAGAAAAGTCTGCGCGACGATCGAAGGTTGTTTGCCGGCGGGATATACCGTGTACCACTGGCGCTTGATGGGGAAGTGTTCGACATCGAGTGTAGTGAGCTGCCCAGTCGCGGCATCCAGGGTCATGGTATGGCGGGACAACACCGAGATGCCGAGGCCACCGATGATGGCCTGCTTGATGGCTTCATTGCTGCCAAGTTCCATGCGCACTTTCAAAGCAAGACCGTGTTGACGGAACAGTCGTTCAACCGCAATGCGCGTACCCGAGCCGGGCTCGCGCATGATGAAAGGTTCTTCGGCAAGCAGCGCCAGCGGGATATTGCGCTGTGCCGCCAGCGGGTGGTTGCCTGGCGCAAGTACCACCAGCGGATTATCGAGAAAGGGTTCGTACACCACGTCGAGACCTTCCGGCGGCTGCCCCAGCACATACAGGTCGTCCTGATTTTCACCCAGCCGTTCCAGCAGCCGTTCACGGTTACTCACTTTTAACGACACGTCGATGCCCGGGTACTCATTGCAGAACGCACCGAGCAGGCGCGGCGCAAAATATTTTGCCGTGGTCACCACCGCAAGCCGCAGCTTGCCTTGCTTGAGACCTTGCATGTCTGCGACCGTCATCTCGAAATTATTCAGGGACGCGAAGATCTCGCTGCACGTCGCCTGCAAGGCCTTGCCGGCATCGGTCAGATAAATGCGCTTGCCGATCTGTTCGAACAGGGGTAGTCCCACCGCGTCAGTGAGTTTCTTTATCTGCATGCTGACAGTAGGTTGGGTGAGGTGAAGCTCTTCGGCCGCACGGGTGAAACTGCCGAGTCGCGCAATGGCCTCGAAGACTTCCAGCTGACGGAACGTGCTATGGCGCATAGGCCCTCATCCTGCAAATGATTTCTGTGTGCTGCGGCGGTAGTCCACAGCAATATATAGATGATAATCTATCATAAAAATAGAAAAATTCGACTGTTATTTATGGTTAGGTTCCGCCACCCTTTGTTCACCTGATTGAGCCGGCCCCTGGCGGCCGTGGGTACTGCGGTCCAGCCGGGCCCGCGTCGCAGAGTCCCGGCCAAACAACCCGAGAGGGCAGAGTTATGAGCAAAGCGGAAACCACCAGCGCCAAGGAGCGTTACAGCGCCGGCGTTATACCTTACAAGAAAATGGGCTATTGGGATTCTGATTACGTGCCCAAGGACACTGACGTGATCGCCCTGTTTCGTATCACCCCGCAACAGGGTGTCGATCACGAAGAAGCGGCAGCGGCGGTAGCCGGTGAGTCTTCAACGGCAACCTGGACCGTAGTCTGGACGGATCGCCTGACAGCGTGCGATCTGTATCGTGCGAAGGCATACCGTTCGGAACTGGTACCCAATACCGGACCCGGCACCGATAATGAAGCGCAGTATTTCGCCTATATCGCCTACGATCTGGACCTGTTTGAAGAGGGTTCCATTGCCAATCTGACTGCGTCCATCATCGGCAATGTATTCGGCTTCAAGGCCGTCAAGGCGCTGCGTCTGGAAGACATGCGCATGCCGGTCGCCTATCTCAAGACGTTTCAGGGACCAGCCACCGGTATCGTGGTCGAACGCGAACGCCTGGACAAGTTCGGCAGGCCTTTGCTGGGGGCCACCACCAAACCCAAACTTGGCCTGTCCGGCCGCAACTACGGCCGCGTGGTCTACGAAGCCCTGAAGGGAGGACTGGATTTCGTAAAGGACGACGAGAACATCAACTCACAACCTTTCATGCACTGGCGTGATCGTTTCCTGTATGTGATGGAGGCGGTGAACAAGGCATCCGCGGCCACCGGTGAGGTGAAAGGCCATTACCTTAACATTACCGCCGGCACCATGGACCAGATGATCGAGCGCGCTGAATTCGCCAAGAGCCTTGGTTCGCCCATCATCATGATCGACCTGGTGATCGGCTACACCGCTATCCAGACCATGGCTGTCTGGGCACGCAAGAATGACATGATCCTGCACCTGCACCGCGCCGGGAACTCCACCTATTCGCGGCAGAAAAATCATGGCATGAACTTCCGCGTAATCTGCAAATGGATGCGCATGGCCGGTGTTGATCATATCCATGCCGGTACCGTGGTCGGCAAGCTGGAAGGGGACCCGTTGATGATCAAGGGTTTCTACGACGTGCTGCGTGAGACGAACAATCCAATGAGCCTTCCGAACGGTATATTCTTTGACCAGGACTGGGCCTCGCTGAACAAGGTCATGCCGGTAGCGTCGGGCGGTATTCACGCCGGACAGATGCATCAGCTGATTCACTATCTCGGCGAAGATGTCGTGCTGCAGTTCGGCGGCGGCACCATTGGTCATCCACAGGGCATCCAGCAGGGTGCGGTAGCCAATCGCGTGGCGCTGGAAGTGATGATACAGGCGCGTAACGAAGGGCGAGATTACCTGCAAGAGGGGCCCGAAATCCTGCAGAATGCCGCCAGGTGGTGCTCACCACTCAAGGCTGCGCTGGATACCTGGAAGGACATTACTTTCAACTATGAATCCACCGATACCGCGGACTTCGTACCGACGGCCACCGGAAGTGTGTAAGAGGAGACAGTACCATGATGACCAATCACGGCAATCGCATTACCCAGGGTCAGTTCTCGTTCCTGCCCGACCTGAGCGATGAACAGATCACCCTGCAAATTAAATATGCGTTAAGCAATAACTGGGCGGTAAACATCGAATACACCGACGATCCCCATCCGCGCAATACCTATTGGGAAATGTTCGGCATGCCCATGTTCGATCTCAAGGACCCGGCGGGCATCCTTATGGAGATCAACGAGTGCCGCAAGACTTTTCCGAACTACTTTGTCAGGGTGACGGCGTTCGACAGTACCCGCGGCTGGGAAACCCCGCGTATGTCGTTCATTGTCAACCGCCCGGAGAAAGAGCCGGGCTTTCGGCTGGTACGCCAGGATCGGGACGGCCGTTCCATGGGTTACACTATCTTGCCGTATGCTACTGACCGGCCCGAGGGCGAAAGGTAGTTGCAGGACCGGTAAACCCAAAAGCGCCAGGGAAGTCTGGACGCGCCGTGCGTGATACGGTGTTGCACATCATGGTCTGCCTCGCGGGCGTGGATTCATCCGCGGGGCAGCCCTGTACACTGTAATCAGGGCGTTACAGGCCGCGCGGTAATTATTCCTGACAGCCGCCTTTTATCATCGGGATTCCGCAAAATGAGTGAAGCAGACGAGCAAATTCCACCAGAAGCACTGCCGGATGACACCCTGGTGGATCTGGAAGCCGAGTTCAACAGTTCCAATGTCAGCGAGGTTCTGGACAAGCTGGATCGGGAACTGGTAGGGCTAAAGCCGGTCAAGACACGTATCCGCGAAACAGCGGCATTATTGCTGGTGGACCGCGTGCGCAAGCAGGTGCACCTGACGTCCGAAACACCGACACTGCATATGTGTTTCACAGGGAATCCCGGTACCGGCAAGACCACAGTGGCCATGCGCATGGGCGAAATTCTCAAACGCCTCGGTTATGTGCGCGAAGGTCACCTGGTGACGGTTACGCGGGACGACCTGGTGGGCCAGTACATCGGTCACACCGCGCCGAAGACCAAGGAAGTCATCAAGAAGGCTATGGGTGGTGTGCTGTTTATCGACGAGGCTTACTATCTCTACAAGCCCGAAAACGAACGAGACTACGGCGCTGAGTCCATCGAGATATTGTTGCAGGTCATGGAGAACAACCGTGATGACCTGGTGGTGATCCTGGCCGGCTACAAGGACAAGATGGACCGATTTTTCCAGAGCAACCCCGGTATGCGCTCACGTATCGCCCACCACATTGATTTTCCGGACTACAGTCCAGAAGAACTGCTTGCCATTGCCAAACTCATGCTGGCAGAGCAGAATTACCGCTTCAGTCCGGACGGTGAAAAGGCCTTCGCCGCCTACATCAGGAAACGCATGGCACTGGAACACTTTGCCAACGGGCGCTCGATCCGCAACGCTCTTGACCGCGCAAGGCTGCGCCAGGCTAACCGCCTGTTTGCCGGTAGCGACAAAAAGCTCACCAAGCTGGATCTGATGACCCTTGAAGCCGATGATATTCTTGCCAGTCGCGTCTTCAGCGAAGGCAAGCTTGACACGATCGACGTCGGATCAGTAGAGGATAAAACACCAGGTGACTGAATATGCCTGCGGTTACCGGTGGCGTGCCAACATACCACGTTATGGAACAGCGGTTCGTCATGAAAGCCTCGGCGCGATCCTGATAATTATCGCTGCAAGAATACCACCCCGTCCGCCGGGTTAACCGCGACAAGTGAAAAAGGACCTATAAACGGGCACAACGCCGCCCACAATGCCGGACTCCATCGACAACATCACACCCCTGCGCATCATGCCCAAGACCATTGATGCCGTGTGCTACAACCATGTGCGCCTCGCCCTGCTTCGCCTGGGTAACCCGTTTCGCGTTGAACTGCCCGATCACCGCAACCTTGAAATTATCCTTTACAGCCACTACTGGTTGTGTGTTGACAGTGCACATGATGATCAACCGATCATGGCCTGGCTGGATTTCGACACCAGCAGTCACAATCAGGCCTTGCACAAACCCGTTCCCTGCCAGCTACGCCTTTTCCACGTGCATGCCGGCCTGGTCATGGGTTCGGCATTGGACTCACTGGATCAATCTCTGGCTGAAAAACTTGCGGTAGTTCCCGGGCAGTAACAAAATATTTCCTGGTCTTGGCGTAAAATGTGAACGGTTTTTACAGAAAACCAGCATTCACGTGCCGCGCTTGCCGGAACAGCCATTATTTTGTAAGCAGAGCTTGAGACTTAATCCTGCGTGAGCTTTGCGTGATTCAGTCGTGTGCAGTTGTGCATCGTCGTGCAAATTCGGCAACGGGCGTCCCGGTAAGTGGTTGTAAGATAAGGGCCAGGATTCAGGCTGCCGTTCTGATTGCCCGGAATAATGCGCCTCTGGTGTTTGCCGCAGTCTGGTAATCCGTAAAGCCGGCCAGTTCAACATTGGCAAAGCCGGCCCTGGTCAGCATTGAAAGGAATGTGTCGGGTTCCAGGGTGCCGGAAACGCAACCGGCCCAGGATTCTTCGCTATCGCAACAGGCCGGGTCTTCTGTTGATGCGTCTCGCACCATGTCGGCAATCTGCAGACGCCCGCCGGGCCGCAGCACCCGATAGGATTCCGCCAGTACGGCCCCCTTGTCCCTGGCAAGATTGATGGCGCCATTGGAAATAACCACATCAGCAATACAGTCCGGCAGCGGTAAATCCGTCATTTCAGCTTCGTGAAATTCCGCCTGAGGCAGTCCGGATGCCTTTGCATTAGCGCTGGCCTTGGCAATCATCGCTGTTGTGCAGTCGATGCCAAAAACCTTTCCTTTGCTTCCAACCAGCATTGCTGCGATACAGGCATCGGCACCCGCGCCGCAGCCAATATCGATCACCGTTTCTCCCGGTTTGATCGGCCCCAGGCCAAATGGATTCCCGACCGCGGCAGCGGATTCCCAGACAATATCCGATAAGCCACCCAGCCACTCGCTGGCGTAGCCAAGCGCCCGGGCATTTTCCTTTCCATTCCCCCAACCAAAATTCTTTTCCGGGTGTCTTGCCAGTTCGGTGTATAGCAGACGAACCTGCTCGAGCGGGTCTTCAGCCGCAAGATCATGGTTACATTGATTCATGGTTTACCCTGTAAGGGTTTGACTGCCTCAATATGGGCAGATACGACGTAGTCTTCCACGCCGCTGCCCGGCACCCACTCACTGATGAACTCACGGGATTCATCCTTGGGGGTAATACGAATTTCGACGAAGCGTGCCAGCTCAAGCATTGCCTGCAACTCGTCAACAAGGACTGCGCCGGCAACGCAGCAGGCATGCAGGTGGGGGTCTTTTCTTGCCTCATCCGGCAATTTGGCGGTTGCCACCACGTCTGATATGGCTAATCGGCCGCCTGGTCTGAGTACTCGACAGGCTTCGCGAAATACCCGGGGTTTATCCGGTGAAAGGTTTATCACACAGTTGGATATGATTACATCCACACTGCAATCGGCAACCGGGAGGTGCTCGATCTCTCCAAGGCGGAATTCCACGTTGCCGAGCCCTGCCTTTTCTGCATTGGCCCTCGCCTTGCTTATCATGGCGGGCGTCATATCCACACCAATTACCCGGCCATGTTCTCCGACCTCGCGTGCAGCCAGAAAGGCGTCAAAACCGCCACCACTTCCCAGGTCCAGCACCACTTCATTTGCCTGCAGGCCGGCAATGGCACGCGGGTTGCCGCAGCCAAGCCCCATGTCAGCGCCACCCGGAATGCTGTTAAGGTCATCCTCTGAATAGCCGAGACGTGTGGATTGCACCGAATTGATGTCAGCCGACACCCCGCAGCAACTGGTTTCCACGCCACAGCACTCTCCGGCATTACTGGCCTCGGCAACCCTGGAGTAACTGTCGCGCACCGACTGCCGGATATCATCTGCCTGCTTTTGACTCATGTTCCTGCCTCGTGATCAATTTCGGTACCGGTTTTGACTGGTAGACCGGCGGTTTTCCATTCGGGAAAGCCATCTTCCAGACGCCGTGCCTTGAGCCCATTTTTTCTTAAATGCGCCACTGCATCGAAGGCCAGGACACAGTGCGGTCCCCGGCAGTAGGCAACGATTTCCTGTTCGGGATCGAGCCTTTTCAGATACTGTTTCAGTTCGAAGAGGGGTACGTTCACAGCACCGGGGATGTGTCCGGCCGCGTATTCTTCCGGCGGGCGGACATCCAGCACCGTAACCAGGCCGTCCCGCACCCGCTCCAGCAACTCCTCGCGGGGCAGGGGCTCCAGTTCATCTTTCACTGTCAGATAAGTGTTGACCAATCGTTCCACATCCGCCACGTGTCGTTCGGCGACACCGCGCAGTGCATCCAGCAGTCCGATCACCTCATCACCGCTCAGCGTGTAGAAGACCTTCAGGCCTTCCTTGCGGGTGCTCACCAGACCGGCCTGGCGCAGCAGTTGCAGATGCTGAGAGGTGTTCGCCACCGTCAGGCCGGACACTTTCGACAGCACCTCCACGCTGCGCTCGCCCTGGGCAATATATTCCAGTAATTCCAGTCGGTTGGCATTGCTCACGGCTTTCCCGACACGGGCGAAATGGGCGAAAATGTCATGTTTGAAGTGGCTGCTTGACATGTTACCTGGGTCGACTGGTATTCTATTCAATAAATCAATTGAATACTTTATTTCAGAAGGCATTATAGCAGGTGGTCTTTGGGGGGCAATCCGCGATTCCTGAGGGGCCGATTTCATGCCAAGCAACGATTTCATTCTGACCAACGAAGTGCCGATCCGGCTGGGATTTTTCTTCGGCATCCTTGCGCTCATGGCACTCTGGGAAGTGATCAGCCCGCGTCGTGCGTTGCAGACGTCGAAGACCGTCCGCTGGGCCAACAATCTGGGCCTGGTATTCTTCAACAGCTTCGTACTCAGGCTGGTGTTTCCCGCCGCGGCCGTGGGCATGGCCGTATTTGCCGCCGAGCAGGGCTGGGGGCTGTTCAACTATATCGAGGCCCCGTTCTGGCTGGCCGTAGCCGCATCAGTCGTCATCATGGACTTCTTTATCTGGCTGCAGCATGTGATGGTCCATGCCGTGCCGGTGCTATGGCGCCTGCACCGGGTGCATCATGCCGATCTGGATTTTGATGTGACCACCGGGGCGCGCTTTCACACCCTGGAGATCCTGCTCTCCATGCTGATCAAGTTCGCGGTGGTCCTGTTGCTGGGACCGCCCGTGGTGGCCGTCGTGCTGTTCGAGGTCATTCTCAATGCCACGTCGATGTTCAACCACGGCAATGTTCACATTCCGGCAAAGCTCGACCGGCTGCTGCGACTGGTCGTCGTCACACCGGATATGCACCGGGTGCATCACTCCGCCGAGGACGACGAGACCAACAGCAATTTCGGTTTCAACCTGCCGTGGTGGGACCGCCTGCTCGGCACCTACCGCGCCCAGCCGCGCGCCGGGCACGAGGCCATGACCATCGGCATCCGCACCTTCCACACCGACAGGTGGTGCAGCTGGCTGCCCGGTATGCTGGCGATACCCTTTGTCGGCAAGGTACAGGACTACGCCATCAACCGCCGCCAGTGGGAGCAGACCCATGAACAATAACCGGCTGATCCGCATCCTGTTGCTCCTGGGCCTCGTGGCGGGCAGCGTGCTGGCCGTCCTGTACCGCGACCGGTTCGACGCTGCGGCACTCGAGACCTGGATCCGGGACGCCGGCGTCATCGCCCCGCTGCTGTTCATGCTGCTGTATGCACTGGCCGCGGTCCTGTTTCTGCCCGGATCGGTCATAACGCTGGCCGGCGGTGCCCTGTTCGGACCAATCCTGGGGACGTTCTATAACCTGACGGGCGCCACGCTGGGCGCCACACTGGCCTTCCTGATTGCGCGCTACCTGGCCTCGGACTGGGTGGCGGCAAGGGCCGGCGGACGCGTGAAGCAGTTGATCAGCGGCGTCGAGAGCGAGGGCTGGCGCTTTGTCGCTTTCGTGCGCCTGGTGCCACTGTTCCCGTTCAACCTGCTGAATTATGCCCTCGGCCTGACCCGCTTGCGGCTGCTGCCGTATGTCATCGCGACCTGTATCTTTATGCTGCCAGGCGCGATCGCCTACACGTATCTGGGCTACGCAGGGCGTGAAGCGGTCGCCGGCGGTGAGGGCATGATCCGGAAGGGTCTGCTGGCGCTGGCGCTGCTGGCCGTGGTGGCTTTTCTGCCCCGCCTGCTCGGCACGCTGCGGCGCGGTCCGATGATCGATACGGAAGAATTCCGGCGGCGGCGCGAGACCGAAAAGGATTTACTGGTGCTGGATGTGCGCACAGCGGAAGACTTCGTCGGTGAACAGGGTCATATCGAGGGCGCCGTGAACATACCGATCGAGCAACTGCGGCAGCGCATGGACGAGATCGGCGACTATCTGGAAAAGCCGGTGGCGATCGTCACCCGGACGGATAAACGCTCCGCCAGGGCGGCATTGCTGCTGACAAAAGAGGGGTTTGCTGACGTGCATGTGGTGCGCGGCGGCATGACAAAATGGATTGATGCCGGCCTGCCGGTCGTGCGCTAACCGGTACATGCGACAGGATCGCCCGGTCCCCAAGGGGTTGCGCCCGAAATCCCTGCCTGCTGTGTTGCACCGCTTGCCCGTACATCAAGTACTGTGCTGCGCGGTGCGCCTGGCATGCAGGGATTTCGGTCAGCAACGCGGCTCGTGCGGGATTATGAGATAGGTTCTAGCCCGGATTTCTCACCAGGCGGCGTTGGCAGATCTTAATTATGTTGACGGAGGTTGAGTAATGGTGAGTCATCAAAAATCAGGGTGTATCCGGGGGATGCCTATCCCGGCCCTGGCTGGTTCTCGCGCACCTGGACTTGCTGTTCACTCAAGTGGTAGCTACGGCTACCCCTTTCGTTCCACAGCGGCGTCCAGGCACACGAGTCCGGCGCCAGCATCCGGGATCCCGGTGAGAAATCCGGGCTAGTATTTTTCGGACGGATTTTCCGGTTCCACCTGGAGCAATGTTGATCCCGGTGACGGCTGTAATGCTACTGGAGTGAATGGGTTCCGGCCTGCCGGGTCAGCCCTGTTGACTGCTTCCCCGGAGATGCCTGGAGCAGGATCCTGGAAGCCCGGTGCTCCGGTGGGCCACTTGCTGGAAATAGCATAGAATGGCCTCATGCCCCGGTATCCGGCTGCTCCGGATGCAGAAACGATCTGTATCATGCATGCATCTACTCATCGTCGAAGACAATCCTGACCTGCTCGAGAACCTGAGCGATTTTTTCGAGGCCCGCGGCCACGTGGTGGACCTTGCCTACAACGGCTTGACCGGACTGCGTTTCGCCCGGGAGAATCGCTACGATGTCATCGTCCTGGATCTGATGCTGCCCGGTATGGATGGCCTGGAAGTCTGCGCCAGATTGCGTAGCGAAGAATGTGATGCGCCGATCCTGATGCTGACTGCAAGAGATACCCTGGGCGACAAGCTGAAGGGTTTCGAATGCGGCGCAGACGACTACCTCGTAAAGCCCTTCGCCCTGCCTGAGCTGGAAGCACGCATTATGGCATTGTTACGGCGCGGCCGGGGCCAGGCCGCGCGCGCGCGATTGACCGTGGAGGACCTCAGCTTCGATCTGGACCGCCTGAGAGTCGAACGCGCCGGTCGCCGCATCGACCTCGGTCCCATCCCCATGCGTATCCTGGAGCTGCTGATGCGCCGCTCACCCGCTGTGGTGCGCCGTGAGGAATTGGAGCATGCCGTCTGGGGCAACGATCCTCCGGACAGCGATGCGCTGCGCGCGCACATGCACGCACTGCGCAGCGCACTGGATCGGGAAAGCAGCGTGCCGCTGGTGCATACGCTGCGCGGCATCGGCTATCAGCTGGCGGGTCCGGATGACCGTTGACCGGCACCCAAACGACCGGGTGCAGCTTCCGGGCCGCCACCCCGGCGGGAGAGGGCGGCATGCAGGTTAGGCGCAGCCTGCGAAACCGGGTTGCGGTCACGCTGGCGGTCTTTGGCGGCGTGGTGAGTCTGACCCTGGCTGCCGTCATTTATCTGGCCTCCCAGGACCTGGAGCGGCGGCTGATCGACGAGACCCTGACTGCAGAACTCGACGACTATGTGGTGCGCCGCGAGCGCAATCCCCACTCTTTGCCGGAGCGGACTGCCACCATCAGGGCCTTCGTCATTACGCCGGACGTCAACAGCACGCAGGTGCCGGAAGCGGTGACCGGGCTCGTACCAGGACGCCACCGCCTGGTGCTGGATGGCATTCCCTATCGGGCCGCCGTGCGCAGCGTCGGGGAGCAGCGCTTTGCCGTGCTCTACGATGTCACAGCCTTGAGAAGGCGTGAACAGGGATTTCTGCTGATGCTGGCGGTGAGTGTGCTGATGATCACGGTGATCTCGGCATTTGCCGGCCGCTGGCTGGCGGGTCGCACCATTGCGCCCGTCACTGAACTGATACGACGGGTATCGGAACGGCAGCCCGAAGAAGATGCCCCACCTCCTCTCGCGGAACAGTTCCCCTGGCACGAGGTGCACCGGCTTGCAGCGGATTTCGACAATTACCTGCTGCGCCTGCACGACTTCATTGAACGCGAGCGTCTCTTTACGGGCGATGTCAGTCATGAACTGCGTACCCCGCTGGCTGTCATCCAGGGCGCGACAGACCTGCTGATGGCCGACCCCGACCTCGATGTGAAGAATCGCCGCCGCATTGCCCGTATCGACCGTGCCGTGGCGGAGATGGGGGAGATCTCCGGTGCGCTTCTCGCACTGGCCAGAGAGCAGGATACACCTGCGGAGGATGCGGGGGATTGTGATGTGGTGGCGGTGGTGGAGGAGCTGGTATCACGGCATCGCCAGTTGTTGCACGACAAACCGGTGACATTGAATGTGAGTGTGATCGAGCCACCAAAAGTGGCAGCCGATCATGCGGTGCTTGCCATGACCATTGGCAATCTCCTGCGCAACGCCCTGACATTTACCGATTCCGGCGAGGTGCGGATCACACTCGAGTCCGCTGCAGTCCAGGTGGAAGATACCGGGCAAGGCTTGCAGGCCACTGAAATACAGAAACTTTTCCGTCCCTATGTGCGCGGCGGCGACAGCAAGGGCGCCGGGCTGGGCTTGTCCCTGGTTCAGCGATTATGCAAACGCCAGGGTTGGCGGATAAACCTCGCCAATCGGCCGGGCGGCGGCACGGTTGCCCGCCTGACATTTTGACAGCCCCCCGGGAAGACCGGGAACCCGGCGCGGAGCGGGATATGAACCTTGACTGAATCGGTGACATGTCCGGAATTGGCGGTGCCACCGGACCGGGGCCCGGGATAAACAGCCTTTTTCCCGGATTCCGCCCGGCAATTGCGCCTGCATTGTCCGGCCGCCTGCATCCCTGCGGGCGGACATCCCATCCGGATGCGCATTATCAACCACATCTGCAGGGCTGCGATTAACAGCTTCCAGATTACTGACCCAAAAGGAATTTAACGCTGTCTTAACGCCAGCTTTGCGTTCCCTTGACGGGCGCTTCGCTATGCTCCGGGAATATCTGAATTCAAGTCATTCACCTGGAGCAGCCCATGCAACACATCCATACGTCAGACCTGCCTTTTGAAGGTCACAGTACCGTGTGGCGAGCCGTAAAGTATCTTTCCCTTGCGCTCGCCGGCCTCATTGCGGTCCTCGAACACAGCCCCGGCCTCCTCATTGTACTGGCCATTGCCGCTGCACTGGTCCTGGCAATGACTGAACGGACCAGAAAGCTCCATATTGAGTCTTCTCTGAATCCACGGACCCCCGCTGCCAGGCTGCTGGGTGATGGTGGCTGCTTCCCCGGCGCCGAGCCGGAGAAGGAGCATCAGGCATCACAACCGCCCCGCGTGCTCGACGGCGGCAGCCTGTAGCACCCTTGTCCCTGAGGCAGGACCCGAAACTGAAAATTTCTGCAGTATCTCACCCGGTAACCCTATGAACCATCACAACCCAGGACTCTCTCTTCCCATCTTCGATCAGGGTGGTGCAGCCGCAATGCGCCGGCTGTTGCCCTTCCTCCGCTGGCTGCCACGCGTCAATCGTAACTCCCTGAGAGACGACCTGGTGGCCGCACTGACCGGTGCCATTGTGGTCCTGCCGCAGGGCGTCGCCTTTGCCACCATCGCCGGCATGCCGCCCGAGTACGGGCTCTATGCAGGCATGGTCCCGGCGATAGTCGCCGCCCTGTTCGGCTCCTCCTGGCATCTCGTCTCCGGTCCCACCACGGCCGCCTCGATCGTGCTGTTTTCTTCCCTGAGCGTACTGTCTGAACCCGGCAGCGCCCAGTACGTACAGCTTGCGCTGACCCTGACGCTGATGGTGGGCGCCATCCAGCTGTTCATGGGTCTGGCCCGTCTGGGCACACTGGTGAACTTCATCTCCCATTCGGTGGTGGTGGGATTCACCGCCGGCGCCGCCGTGCTGATCGCCGCCAGCCAGTTGAAAAATTTCTTTGGCGTGGCACTGCCGCGGGGGATCGGGCCGGTCGAAACCGTGCATGCCCTGTTCGTGCATGCCGATGCCATCAACCCCTATGTGCTGACGGTGGGCGCGGCCACCCTGGCGACGGGTATTGCCGTGAAGCGGTTTCTGCCGCGTTTCCCTTACATGATCGGGGCGATGCTGGTCGGCAGCCTGGTCTCGGTGCTGCTCGGTGCCGACGCGCACGGAATCGCAACAGTCGGCGCCCTCCCCAGCCAGTTGCCGCCGCTCTCCATGCCGGAATTCGATCTCGCCACCATTCGCAGTCTGGCGCCTGCCGCCCTGGCGGTGACGCTCTTTGCACTGACCGAAGCCGTCTCCATTGCACGCTCCATTGCCATCCGGGCCGGCCAGCATATCAATGGCAACCAGGAGTTTATCGGGCAGGGGCTGTCTAACATCGTCGGGGGATTCTTCTCCGGCTATGTGGCCACCGGTTCGTTCAACCGCAGCGGACTGAATTATGAGGCCGGCGCAAAGACGCCGCTTGCCGCCGTCATGGCCGGCGTGCTGCTGATGGGCATCGTCCTGCTGGTCGCACCGCTGGCCGCCTATCTGCCGAATGCCGCTATGGCGGGTGTGTTACTGTTGGTCGCCTGGGGCCTGATCGACATCCATCACATCAGGAAGATCCTGCGGGCGAGCCGCACCGAGTCGATGGTGATGACAGTCACTTTCCTGTCGGCGCTGTTCCTCGATCTGGAATTTGCCATCCTGCTCGGCGTCGGACTCTCGCTGATGGCCTATCTGAACCGCACTTCACGCCCCGGACTGAAGGAGCGGGTGCCGGACCCGTCACTGCCGAAGCGCCGCTTCAACGACGCGGCCCACCTGCCCCAGTGCCCGCAGCTGCGCATGGTCCGCATCGACGGCTCCCTCTTTTTCGGCGCCGTGAGCCATGTATCGGAGCGGTTGCGCGAGCTGGAACGCAAGGACCGGGTCCGGCGCAATCTCGCACTGATCGGGAGCAGCATGAACCTTATCGACGTTGCGGGTGCGGAACTTCTCGTGCAGGAGGCGCAGCGGTTGCGCAAGGACGGTCGCAGTCTCTACCTGTTCAGAATCAAGCCCAGGGTGAAGAAATTCCTCGAACGGGGCGGCTATCTGGACGAGATTGGCCGTGACAACGTGTTCGAATCCAAGGGCGCGGGACTGGCTGCCGTCGTCGGCAGGCTGGATGGTACGAAGTGCCAAAACTGTACCGCGCGGCTGTTCGCCGAGTGTCCGGCAGCAGACGACGTGCCTGTTGCAGCGCCGGCATAATCCTGATCCATCGTTGCTTGAAGTTCCTCGACCACCGGGAGGGGTGGCTGTTTCCCTAATCCAGTGTCTGTAACCGCCGGTATCATCTAATAAACAGCACGCAACCCCGGTTATACAGGCATATTGCCTCGTTCGTTCTGAAACCCTGTACAACAGCAAGGCTGATGTGCCTGCCATGGTGGTGCGGGCGCGATGCCTGTGCAGGGAAGTCGGCAGGACTGGACTGGACCACGGTAATTTCCTGAATATCAACAGGCGCTCATCGAAGAGCAGTGGCGTGCTCGCCACAGGAGACATTTGCAGGCAAAATGCACTGCATGAGTGCATGCTGTGCTGCTAGCCCCCGACACCGTCGGTCACCCGCTGACGCGCGACCATAGACCACTGGGAACCTGCATGTACGTGTCAAACCGGACAAGCAAACGTGAGACTGGCGATATCCGGAAACGATATTCCGGCTGCCGCCGGCTTTGCATAAGCCTCGTCTGCTGCGCCGCCTTCCTTGGCGGCTGCGGGCAGCCGGGTGATCAATCCGGCCTGGATGACGCCGCCATCACCGCCAACAACCATGGCGTCGGCCTCATGGGCCACTTTGACTACGAGGCCGCACGCCAGGTTTTCCAGCAACTCAGTGAACAGTACCCGCAGCAACCCGATATCGAGCTGAATCTGGCGATCGCCCTCATGAATCGCCAGCTGGATGGCGACGAGGTAGAGGCGCTCAAGCTGTTTCAGGCGGTGTTGGCGGCACATCCCGACAACGAACGGGCCCGCTACTGTGCCGGCCTGCTGGAGTACCGGCGCGGCGAACTGGCCAGCGCGGCGCAACACTTCAGCGCGGTGCTGGCCACCGATCCCGTGGATGCCTATGCCGCCTATTTTCTGGCACAGTCATTGCAGCAGCAGGGTGACAAGGAAGGTGCATTGAAATGGTACCGGCGCAGCCTGGCGGCGGACCCCTACCAGCGCAGTGCGCACTATGCCCTGTCGCGGCTGTACCAGGCGCTGGGAAACTCCGATGCCGCCGCGGCCAGCCTCGCGCGCTATCAGGCATTCGCCAACAACCCGCGCGCGCAACTGGTCGAGTTCAAATACACGCGTATGGGCCCGAAATGCGAGGCGGCGACTATCGGCGTACCGGATTCAGCCGGCAAACCGAAACCGGCCGGTCCGCTGTTTGCCGCCGCGGCAAGCCTCGACCTCGCCCTGCCTGCCGGCGAGCCAGACCGGGGTTCCGCGCCGAACCTGACCGTGGCGGATATCAATGCGGACGGCCATCCGGACGTGTTTCTTGCCGGCCGGGGTGCCACGAGCGGCGCATTCAACCTCGTCCTGCTGGGTCAGGCCGACGGCGGCTTCCGGGTGGCGCACGACCACCCCCTGGCAAGGGTTTCAGCGGTCAATGCCGCACTGTGGGGGGACTACGATAACGACGGCCGGACCGACGTCTACCTCTGCCGCAAGGGCGAGAACCGCTTGCTGCGGCACGCCGAGGGGGACGCCTGGGAGGATGTTACCGCGGCCACCGGGACCGGCAATGGCGAGCTCGACAGCGTCGATGGCGCGTTCTTCGACGCCGACCATGACGGTGACCTCGACCTCTTCGTGGTCAATCGGGATGGGACGAACGAACTGCTGAACAACAACCTGGATGGCACCTTCCGGGGTATCGCGGCGGAACGCGGCCTGGGCGGCACTGCTGCGCCTTCGAAATCGGTACTGCTGCTCGATATCGACAACGACCGTGATACAGACATCATCGTGCTCAACGAGCGTCCGCCGCACGCGGTCTATGTCAACGACCTGATGTGGGATTACCGGCCCGCAACCGGTTTCGACCGCTTTCTGCAGGCATCCATTATGGCTGCGGCGAGCGCCGACCGTGACGGCGATGGTCTGCCGGAACTGTACACGCTGGATGACGCAGGCCAGGTCGCGCGCTGGCAGGCGGATGCCGCCGGCAGCTGGCAGGCGATCCGCCTCGGCAGCGTCACCACGGGACCCGGGGCGCAGCTGGAACTGCGTGATTTCGACGGTGACGGCAAGGATGAACTGCTCGTCACGGGTACCGAAAACTGGCGCGTGTTCGCGCTTGCCGGCAACACCCTGAACGCCGTCTTTACCGGTCCCCCGGAATCGGCGCCGCCCGCCGCCAGCGCGTCGATCGTCGTGGATGCCGGACACGGGCCTTCCCTGATCACGCTGCAGCAGGATGGAACGCTCCTGCTCCACGGGCCGGGCGCGGGCCGCCAGCCGTTCATCGGCCTCGCTGTGAGCGGCCTGGATGACGGTGCCGGGACCATGCGCTCCAATGCCTCGGGCATCGGCACCCGGCTGGCGCTGCGCACCGGCCGCCAGTGGATTCTGACCGATACCTTCCGGCATCGCTCCGCGCCGGGACAGGGCCTGCAACCGGCGGTGCAGGGGCTGAATGGCGCCACCCGGCTGGATTTCGTGGCGCTGACCTGGACGGACGGCGTCTTCCAGACCGAGCTCGGACTGGAGACCGGCCGGGTGCATCGCATCACGGAGACCCAGCGGCAGTTGTCCAGTTGCCCGGTGCTGTTTGTCTGGGACGGCGAGCATTATGCCTTTGTCAGCGACCTGCTCGGCGTCGGCGGCCTGGGGTATTTCCTGGAGCCGGGTGTCTATGCACCGGCGCGCCCCCGGGAGAACTTCCTGCTGCCCGCGGGACTGGCGGTTCCGCAGGAGGGCCGTTATGTGCTCAAGATCGGCGAGCCGATGGAGGAGACCGCCTACCTCGATGCCGCCCGGCTGGTCGCCTACGACCTGCCGTCCGGCTGGGATATGGTGCTGGATGAGCGCATGGGAATCGCCGGGCCCGAGCCGACGGGTGAGGCCGTATTTTTCCGCACGCAACGCCTGCCCGTGCGGGCGACCAACCGTAACGGCACGGATATCACGGAAAGCGTCATGGCGGCCGATCTGCACCCGGCGCCTCCCGGTGCGGTGGATCCGCGTTTCATCGGCCGTCTGCGCGAGCCCCAGATACTGACAGTGCAGTTCCCGGCACCGATCAACGGTACCGCCGACGCAGCACCGGTGCTCGTCATCGACGGCTGGATCGAATACCCGTATTCGCAGACCATGTTCGCCGCCTGGCAGGCGAATGCCGCCTGGCGTGCGCCGACACTGGAAGCGCGCGGTGCCGACGGTCAGTGGCATACCGTGCTGGAAGTCTTCGGCTATCCGGCCGGCATGCCAAGACGCATGTCGGTGCCGCTGCCCGCACTGCCGGAGGCGACCACCGCATTGCGGCTGACCACCAACCAGGAGATTTACTGGGACCGCATTGCCGTCGTGTATGCCGAAACGCCGCCGACGGTGCACGCCACGCGGCTGCCGCTGGCACGGGCCGAGCTTCGGGAGACCGGTTTTGCACGGCGCACCACCGGCGCGCAACGCCAGCCGCACTATGACTACGACCGGCGCAGCCCGCTCCAGGACACGCGGCATATGCGCGGTTACTACACGGCGTTCGGGGCGGTCGGGGAACTGCTGGCTGCGGCGGATGACGCGGTCGCCATTATCGGCCCGGGCGAGGAGGTGCACCTGGAATACACGGCGCAGTTGCCGGCGCTGCCGGCGGGATGGCAGCGCCGCCTGGTACTGGAGACAAACGGCTGGGCGAAGGACATGGACCTCTACACGGCCGACGGCATGACCCTCGAACCCCTGCCGGTCTCCGGTAAAGCGGCGGCCCGGCGCGCAGCACTGCACCGGCAATACAACACGCGTTACCGGTAGGGCATCCGGAACCGGACACGTCCCAGCGCCAGCGCCCGCCACCGACCGCGTGCATGCCCGATTCAGCCTTACACTTCATACGCAATAACCGTAACACCGTTGCCAGTTACCTGGGCATTGCGCTGCTCATCGGGGTGGTGTTGCTGCTGGCGTGGCTGCAGTTCAAGTGGCTCACCGAACTGCGGGGCGAAGAGGAGGCGCGGCTCCGGGTGGCGTTGCATGTGGCCGCGACGAACTATGCCGAGTACATCGGGCAGGAAATGAACCTGCTGCTCGAGCGGGTCAACAGGGCCGGTTCACTGCAGGCCGTTGATGCCGGCGAGCCGCTGCTCGGCACGCTGATCGAACTGGAGGCTGACGGCAGGGCGCGGATCCGCGCCGCAGGCAGCACCAGCTGGCAGACGGCCACCCGGGCCCGGATTCAGCAGCGGCCGGGCAGGGCGCTGATCGACGCGCTTACCGCCGGGCGCACCTTTCCGGATGCGCTGCTCTGGCTCGACCCGCCGGCCATCGTTTACTGCCCGGGCCGCTGCCGGATCGGCCTGCTGGACGCAAGTCAGCTCAGTGCCGGCATGCTGGGGCCCGCGGCAAGTCGCATGTTTGCCGATTTCGGTGCTGATCTGCACAGCGCCGTCACCATCGAGGACGCCGGCACGACGACCCTACTGTATCCCCCCGATGCCCGACCGGCCCACGCCGGGGCAGCGGACCTGGAGCAGGTGCTGCTGGCCGATGTGCCGGTGCTGGGACCGCGTGATGCCCGCTGGCTTCTCAAGGTCAACCACGGCGGCAGCTCACTGGAAACCGCGGTGGCGGATTCCCGCAGGCGCAACCTGTTGCTGAGCGGCGGACTGCTTGGCGTGCTGGCGCTCAGCATCGGCCTTGTGGTATTCAATGCCCGGCGCCAGGTGAGCCTGGCGCGCGAACATCTGTACTTCGCCGCGGGGGTATCTCATGAATTACGCACACCGCTCAGCGTTATTTCATCGGCGGCTGACAATCTCGCCGACCGCACCGTGGGTGACGACCCGCGCGTACGTGAGTACGGGTTGCTGATCCAGCGCGAAGTGCGCCGCCTGACCGGCATGATCGAGAACGTGCTGCAGTTTGCCCAGTCCGCATCGGCCACAGGTCCGCGCCTGAGTGCCGATGTTGACATGGTGGCGCTTATCGGGGAGGTGCTCGAGCGCTGCGCTACACAGCTCAGGGACCGCGAGCTGCGTCTGGATGTCGCCGACGCCCTGCCGACGGTGCGCGGCGACCCCGCCGCGTTGCGCTCGGCACTTACCAATCTGGTCGCCAACGCCGCCCGGTACGCGACGGGCGGCAACTGGATCCACATCAGTGCCGTGGTGGTGCGGGTACGGCCCCGCGGCCGCGCGCTGCGTATCGGCATCAGCAATCCCGTCGCCGGACGGCCGGATGCACATCCCAAAAAGCTCTTCGAACCCTTTTACCGGGGACAGCAGGCGCGCGCCGCCGGCATCACCGGTACGGGCATCGGCCTGACCGTGGCGCGCAACGTCGCCCAGCAGCACGGCGGCGGCGTGTCCGTCGATACGGCGCAACGCGGCGTCATCAAATTCACCCTGTTCCTTCCCGTCCATGAACGTACCGGCACGACAGATTCTGCTGGTTGAGGACGAGCCGGGGCTGGTGCTCACCCTGACGGACCGCCTGCGCTCCGAGGGTTTCGAGGTGACGGTCGCGAATGACGGCCACGCCGCGGTCGCTATCGGGCGGCAGCAGCACTTCGACCTGGTGCTGCTGGACATCATGTTGCCCGGGCAGAGCGGATTTGAGGTGTGCGCCCAGCTGCGCCGCAGCGACACCCGCACGCCCATCCTCGTTCTGACGGCGCGCGGCGCGGTGGAAGACCGCGTGCGCGGCCTGCGGCTGGGCGCGGACGACTACCTGCAGAAGCCGTTCGAAATGAGCGAGCTGCTGGCGCGCATACAGGCACTGCTGCGGCGCGCAGCGCCGTTCAACCGGCAGCTGCGCATCGGCAGGGCAGAAGTGAATTTCGATGCCGGCACCGTGACGGCGGGCGGGGAATCCCTGGACGTTTCCGCGCAATCACTGCGCCTGCTGGAATTCCTGGTGAAGCACAGCGGTCAGGCGGTCTCGCGTGAAACCCTGCTCGGCAAGGTGTGGGGGCACAAGACCGCGCCATCCACCCGCACCGTGGATGTGCACATCGCCTGGTTGCGCCGGGCCCTGGAACAGGACCCCAGGGAGCCCCGCCACATCGTGACGGTGCACGCGGTCGGTTACCGCTACGATCCCTGATCGGGATAGGTGACCACCAGCTCCTGGTCCGCCGCCACGTCGGCAAGCTCCCGGGTCTTTCCGTCCGGCCAGGTGACCTGCACATGCTCCACGCGCGCCGCATCATCCAGTCCGAAGGTAACCGGCAATTCAACCTGTACCAGGTAGCTGCGTGACGGCATGACCGTGCGGGTCTGCGATACGCCGCCGGCCGTGACATCGACGCGCGCCCCCAGGGCGTCCCGGTTGAGCCCCGTACCTGCCACCTTCACGCGCAGCCAGTGATGGCCCAGTGTCTGGTCATTGCGTAATACGAGCGGTGCGCGATTGACCTGCGTGATCACCACGTCGAGATCGCCGTCCTGGTCGATATCGCCGTAGGTGGCGCCGCGGCCCACGACGGGAAGCCCCAGATCGCCGGTGCTGTCCAGCGGCACGTGCACAAAGTTGCGTCCGCATTGCGGTCCGCAGTTCCAGAACAGTTGCGTAGGTTGTTCGTAGTGCTGGCTCGGCTGCACCACGTTGATCTCGTTCTCGACGTGGCCGTTGCTCTGCAGCAGGTCCACCCGCCCGTCCAGGTCATAGTCGAAGAAGAACAGGCCGAAACTCAGCGCCTGGCGGCTCTCGGGGCCGATGCCGGACACCACGGCCTCGTCGGTGAACAGCGGCAGGCCGTCGCGCGCCACGTAGAACGAGCTCATTTCGTTGGAAAAATTGCCCACCGCCACGGCAAACTCGCTGTCGTTGTTGTAGGCGGCGGCATCGACGCCCATGGCGCCGGTCGCCTTGCCGCTGTTGTCGAAGGCCAGCCCCGAGGTCATGCCGCTTTCCTCGAATGTACCATCGCCCTTGTTCATGAACAGGAAGTTCTGCACCGTGTCGTTGGACACCACCAGGTCCAGCCAGCCGTCGCCGTCGATGTCTGCCGGCAGCACGGCAAGTCCCTTGCCGGCCGGCAGTCCGGTGGCCGGGTTATTGACCTGGATACCCGCCGCTGCACTGACATCCGTGAACGTGCCGTCGCCGTTGTTGCGGTACAGGTAGGAATACGTACCCGCGTAGTTGGTGGGCGGACCGTAGGCGCGCCCGATGCCCGTGAGCCGGTAGTCGACGCTGAGGTCGATATCGCGCGACCACTGCACGTAGTTGCAGACGAACAGATCCAGATCACCGTCCCTGTCGTAATCGAAGAATGCGGCGCTGGAACTCCAGACATCGTCGGCACCGGCCACGCCCGCCTGTGCGGTAACATCGAGGAACCGTTCGCCGTTCCGGTTCAGCAGCAGCCGGTTCGGTCCCACGCCGGTCATCAATATATCGGTATAGCCGTCGCCGTTGATGTCGGCAACGGCAGCCCCCATGCCGTAGAAGCTGATCGTCCCGAGCCCCGTGCGTTCGGTGACATTCTCGAACGTGCCATCGCCGCGATTGCGGTACAGCGCCGGGGTGGGACGGCGCACATCCTCCGTGCGCCAGGGCCAGGTGCCGGAATTGACGAACAGCAGATCCTGCAGGCCGTCACCGTCGTAATCCAGAAACGCCACGCCGCCGCCCATGGTTTCCGGAAGCAGCCGTTCGCCGTAGGACCCGTTCACATGCACGAAGTCCACACCCGCGGAGCGCGTGACATCGGTGAAGTGCACCGGGGGTGGCGCCACGTCGATGGCTTCGGCGATGTGCTGCGGCACCACCTGGGCCGCGTCTTCGACGAGCGGCGCCGGTGTATTTCGCTGCAGTACCAGCCACATCACTCCGACCAGCGCCACGGCGCCGCCCAGCACGATCAGCGACCACTTGAAGGCCTGGCCGATGATGGTATCGTCTTCCGGAACATCCTCGTAGACGGCGTCGTGTTCCATTTCCTCTTCCGCCGCTGCGGATTTGTTCAGGTCGTTCATCGTCTCGCCACCTTGTCCGCGGCCGGGCTTCCCAGCTCGTAGGCGCCGGGTCGTTGCAGATCGTACAGGACGACGGCCTCCGCCGCGTGGTTGGCGGGTGCACTCTTCTGGCGTGCCAGCACGATCGCGCGGTCGCGGGCGTTGTCGTCAACCTTGTATTTGGCATACAGGGCCCGGTGCGCCTGCTCCTCTTCGGGCTCGCCGAGGCGCGCACACACCTGCGAGAGCCCGTAATGGGCCTCGGCGTTTTCGGAATCCAGTTCCAGCACGCGCAGGAACGTTTGTTCCGCCTGGCGCAGGTACTCGTCGCGGCGCCCGGGATCGTTGCGCTCCAGCTTGGAGCGATCGAACAGTGTCTGGGCGTACTCGTTCAGCAACGTGAAGTCCTGGCTGAAGTCGAACTCCCGCTTGCGCGCCTCCTGGAACTGCGTATCGATGACATCGGCATAGCCTTCCAGGGCCTTGTCCAGATAGCCGTTCTGGCGGTTCACCACCGCGGTGAAATAAGCCACCGACCAGGGGTAGGCCGGTGGATCATGATCGGCGGCACGGCGCAGCGCGTCCACAGCCTCGTCCAGACGGCCTTCCCTGATGTACAGCCGGGCCAGGTTCAATGGTCCGTCCGGCCGGCCCAGGTCTTCCACGCGCCGGAAGACTTCCTCGGCCTGACGCAGCTGACCCGGGCCGCCCTTGCGCAGCAGGCCGATGCCGTAATCGTTCCAGCGCTGCCACGTCGGGATGTCGCGCACCTGCGTAATATCGGCCGTACCGCGACCGGCAACGGGGAGTACCACCCGGTCGCTGCCCACCGTGGTGATCGGCAGATCGTTGTAGGTGAATTTGTCGTCCTGGAAGTACTGCATATACGTGGTATCGAACTTGCGGTACTGCAGGCGTGCCTCCAGCGTGACGTCCGGCCCGGCGTCTTCGGGCACGTGCAGCACGAAGTGCACGGAATCCGCGGCCCCCGGCGGTATCTGGTGGCTGTAGAGCGCGGTGAAGATATGCTCCGGATTGCGCCGGTCGATGCGGTTGCCGTCGCGATCGATCACGTAGGCATTGATGAAGTGCGACCAGGGATCCACCGCGCCGGTCTGCGTATCCAGGCCGCCGCTGCGCCCGATGATCCTGCCGCCGCTGCTGGCCGCGATATCCAGCCACACCTCGTTGGAATCGGCCGTGCCCTGCGTGAATATGTGTCCCAGCTTCATGGTGCGGATCACGACCTCGACCAGATAGGTGGCGCCGGGCTGCAGCGCCGGGATCTGCGGGCGCAGCGGTCCGATCAGCTCGCCGTCGATGGTGCCGCCCTCGCGCAGGGCCACGATGTCCACGCGCACGGTATCCTGCAGAAACTTGCGCTGCTGGTCGTTGACCCAGGACGGCATTTTCAGCAACTGCGGGATCGCGGTGTTCGCCGAGGGGAACTGGTGGTCATGTACCTGCAACACGCCCTTGCCGTCGAAGGGTTTCGCGCCGAAATCACCGGAGGCCTCGAGCGGCATGTGGCAGCCGGTGCAATTGTGTTCGGCCTTGGGTGGATAGTAGAAGCTCTTGATGCCGTGCCCGGATACGCCGCTCAGGTGATAGGGATCGTAATGGTCCTGACCGCGCAGCCACTTGTAGTGATTGAATTCCGGGGCGAGATGCACCTTGTGGCATCCGGCGCAGAACTCCGGCGTCTTGTGCAGGGGCTTGAGGAAGGTCTTCTTGTGAAACTCCGGTTTCGCCTTGACCAGCGAGCGGTTGACCCACTGCAGGAAAGGGTTGTCGCTGAACGTGAAAGGATAGTGCAGCGGCTCCTCGATGGTGTAGTCCGAGTTGCCGCGGTTGCTGTTCAGATGGGTGATGGCATGACATCCCGTGCAGGTGATGCCGGCCTGCGACGTCGGGTGATTCACGTCATCGAAATCGGGGTCGTCGAAGGCGCCGCTGAAGAACGGCACCAGATCGTGACACCCGGCGCAGAAGCGCGAGGCCTGGACGGTGCCGTCGCGTTCCAGGGAGAACTTGCGCGTATTGCGCACCGAAAACAGATAAGCCGGATTGTTGAACGAGGCGAAACGATGCGCGCTGTTCGACCACTTCTCGTGGATGTCCTCGTGACATTCCTCGCAGTAGCTGTCCATCATCAGCGTTTTCGCCGGAATGAAGTTCCCGGTTGCCGTGCGTGCCAGTGACGGGAAAAAGTACTGCTCGCCGCTGGCCGGTCCGGCCACGTTCCACTGGCGCGGATCCTGGGCCTGGAGCAGCAGCATGGCCACCGCAAAGATTGCCGTGAGTCCGGCCACGGCGCCGCCGAAACGCCAGTTGATCCGCGGTCCCGCCAGACGGTGCAGAATGAACAGCCAGGCGACCAGCAGCGGCGCGATCACGTGCAGCCAGTAGGCCATTTGCCGGGCCTCGGGCTGGCGGATTTCGACCAGCGGCAGACCGCGCGTCAGCACCAGGCCGCTGGTCAGCAGGACCAGCGCCACCGCGAACAGGGCGTAGCCAACCCGGACGGCGCGCCGGTTGGGCCGGTCATGGGCGTTGCGTATGTGTATGATGCCGTAGACGACAACCGGAACGATCACCAGCAGCCCGAGCGCCAGATGCAACAGGAACATATACTGGTAGAAGTAGTCCTGATAGGTCTTGCCGGTTATCCATTCCGAAAAGGTGATGGTCCCGAGATAGACCGAGTTGAACGTCAGCACGGCAAACAGCCCCAGCACGACATACAGGAGCTTGCGCAGCTTCGGTCCCACGGCGGGGATATACTGCCGCCGCACGCGCAGCGCCGGCGTGCTGTTGCCGGATTCAGAAATCGACACGGGAGCCTCCGATCGGTGTTTCAAACAAAACATTTTGACGTGACCGGCACTCGTGCACCAATATATTCAATGACATTTTACAATTATTTTACATCCCGGCTTCCTGTCGGCAATGCCTGGAAAACGCCGGACACGACTTCCGGCAGGCAGCCTCAGGCCCACAGCGGCAGGAGCGAAGGTAACATAATGATGGTTAGAGCCTGTCTCAAGATGGCGGACCGGTCGCCTGGACAAGACGTGGGCCCGTTGCGGAGCGGGCTGACAGGGGTAAGCGAGCCCCGCAGCAGGGCCCGCATCACCGTAGCGGCGGCGCGATGCGGTATTAGCCGGTTTCGGAGACTCACGGCAGTTCTTTCAAAAACACGGTCTGCAGGAGACCCCCATGAGCGAACTTAAAAGCTATTTCGTCTGGGATGCCGGCGTGCGCTGGTTTCACTGGATCAATCTGCTGTGCCTGCTCGGGCTGATTGCCGTGGGCGTGGCCATTCTCAATGACGAGGCGCTCGATCTGGGCAGCGACGCCAAGATACTGCTGAAGACCGTGCACGTCTGGATCGGCTATGTGTTCGCCCTGAATCTGCTGTGGCGCCTGGTCTGGGCCTTTAGCGGCGGGCCGAATGCCCGCTGGCGGGCGATCCTGCCCGGCGGGCGCGGCTATATGAATGAAGTGCGCGCCTACCTCGCCGATCTCGCCGCCGGGCGGCCGCGCCAGTACCTCGGCCACAACCCGCTCGGACGCATCGCGGTCTCCCTCCTGCTGCTGCTGTTGCTGACACAGGCCGTCACGGGGCTGGTGCTGGCGGGCACGGATCTGTTCTATCCGCCCTTTGGTGCGTGGATCGCCGGGGGTATCGCAGCGCCGGGTGTCGATCCGGCAACCCTGGTGCCCTACGCAAAGGAGATGTATGACCAGGCCGCCTATGATGCGATGCGCGCCTTCCGCAAGCCCTTCATCACTGTTCATTATTACAATTTCTTCGTGCTGCTCTTCTTCGCCGTGATCCATATCCTGGCAGTCGTACTGACCGAGCAGCGCGAAGGCGGTAATCTGATATCCGCGATGTTCACGGGCAGGAAGATACTGAGCGGGCCGCCGGCGGATCAGACGAACACCGAATAAGGCGCAGCCTCCTGCCGGCGCGGTTGCCGTTCATGCTGGCAGTGGGGTTGAGGGGCTACACCGATATGGCGTTCGAACTGGATGACGGCTGGATGGACAGCAGCGATTCGCTGACAAGTCCGGATACGGTCTGCGCCGAGTCGCTGTTCAGCGCCGCGCGGGCGAGCGTTTCGAGGGGAGACAGTCGCGAGGCACGCACAGCGTAACGTACCAGCGCGGCACTCACAGGGCTCATGCTGAGCATGCGCGCCCCCATGCCGACAAGCAGGCAGGCCACGCGCGGATCCGCCGCCGCTTCGCCGCAAACAGTTGCAGGTTTTCCGGCGACACCGGCCGCCTCGATGACGCGGTGCACTGCACGCAGTACCGACGGATGCAGTACGGTGTAATCGTCGATCATTGCAAGTGCATTGCGGTCGGCTGCCAGGACAAACTGGGTCAGGTCATTGGTCCCGATGCTGACGAAATCCGAAGCCGCAACAATCTCGTCAATGGCGAACACCGCCGCTGGTGTTTCAACGAGTGTACCCACGGGAGGCAGATTCGCAATGCCCTCCTCATCCGCGACTTCACGGATCATGGCTATTGCTTCCCGCAAGTCGTCGCGACCCAGTACCATGGGGAGCATGATGCGCACATCATGCCCGGTTGCAGCATGCATTGCTGCACGTATCTGGGTGCGGAACAGGTCTTCGGATGCGAGCAGTGAGAAACGCAGCCCCCGTACGCCAAGATTCGGGTTTGCCTCGAATCGCGGTTTCAGAAAGGCAGGCCATTTATCGCCGCCCAGGTCCAGTGTGCGGATAACCAGTGGCTGGCCATTGAGGGCTGCTGCAACCCGGCAATAGAGCTCCCGCTGGCGCTCGAATGTTGGTGCCACGGGCTCGTCCAGAAACAGGTATTCGGTGCGAAACAGGCCAACACCCTCGAGGTTATGCCCTGCAACCTGATGCGCTTCAAAGGGGCGTCCAATGTTGGCGAGCAAATGCACCTTCACACCGTCCCGGGTCACGCATTCGCGGTCTTCAGCGCCAACTGCATTTCGCAAGGCGCGTTCATAGCTTTCCTTGCTGGCAATCGAGGCATGGAGACGTTGCGCCACTGGTTCCAGTACGACTTCGCCGGTCTGTCCATCGACCAGGATCGGCATGTCCGGCTCGATGGCCTGCATGGCGTTGGTGATCCCTGTGACCGCCGGGATACCGAGCGCGCGTGCGAGGATTGCGGCGTGGCCCGTCTCACCGCCTGTCTCTGTTACGATCCCGACCAGGTGTTCACGGTTGAATTCGAGCAGGTCGGATGGCAGCAGTTCTCTTGCCACGAGTACCGAATCAGGGGCAAGCTGCTCAAGCTGGCCGGTGTCGGATTTGGCAACATGGCGCAGCAGTCTACGCTGCAGGTCGCGGATATCCGCGGAACGCTCGCGAAGATAGGCGTTATTTGTTGTGTCCAGCAGATGTGCGAGTTCGTCGACCGTTACCTGAATCGCCGATTCCAAAGCGAGCCGCTCATCTCTGATGCAGGCCTCCACCCTGTCGATGAATTGCCGATCCCTGAGAAACAGCAAATGTGCGGAAAAAATGTCTGCCGCATCGGCGCCCAGCTCGGATTGCACCCTTGCCTGCAGTTGCGAAAGCTCATGGTGGCTCTCATCAAGCGCCGCATGAAAGCGCGCCAGCTCGGCGTCGATCTGCTCCGTGCGGATAGGTATTTTCCGGATCTCAGGTCGGCCGGCTCCCGGAATGAACGCACGACCCTGGGCGTAACCCGGCGATAGTGGTTTGCCGGTGATAATTTTCATACTTCGCTGCACAACCCCATAGCTGTCGTCTGTTGCACTGTGACTTTGTTCAATCCGGTTCCCGGCAGGATGAACTGCTGAACGAATTTTTCGCTCGATTGTCGAAAAAACACATCTGATATCGGGCCGGGATGCCAGACTTTCAATAGCGGCCCGTCTTCTCGTGGCACCCCCAACATGGGGGAGAGAAAACCGGGACCGGGTTGTCGGTAGAGCAAAAATATTCTGCTGTTTGCATACCGTCAAACCGTCAGGTTCGGGCGTGATGGTCATGCCGGTGCGGTGCAGGATAGCGTGCAGTCGGCTGCCGGAGAGTTGTGCGGGCGGGGAGCGTGCAAAGCGTCGGGAGGCAGTCCGGGGGCCGTATTAACTTTTTGAAAAAACAGGATTAATCATGTGAATGATCTGTTTGCCGAATATGCCGGGTACCGGTGGCTTGAATTTTCACCGCGTGACCTCAAGTGAGATGAAGAGTGAGTAAGTATCTCTGCAGCACCGGCCGTTGTGCCCTGCAAGCTGAATGAGGAGATTGGATGACGGATAAATTCGAGTGAGTGGCGATGATTGTTTAACCATGGATAGATGATAAGGAGGTGCGTCATGAAGAGACTGACAATCACATCCCTGTATGCCGCCCTGTTGAGTCTGGGGCTGGTTGCATCGTCACCGGTGTTTGCCGGTGACTCTTCCCTGCCCGACAAGCCACAGGCACAGTCACCGGCGACCCGGTCGGTGCAGGCGGAAGTCGACAACAAGGTCAAGGACAAGGCGGCGGCGAAACGCAAGCAGGTCCTTGCCGATGCCGGCGCCGCTATTGACGAGACGCAAAAGGCGTTGCAGGCCCTCGAGAAGAAGGACACCGCGACGGCGTTAAAGGCACTGGAGGCGGCGACCGGCAAGCTGGAACTGATCCTGGCGCGTGAGCCGGAGCTGGCGCTGGCGCCGGTGGACGTAAACGTGATGACCCATGACCTGCTGGCGAGCATCGATACCGTCAAGACGATCATTCACGATGCCGAGGATTATCTGGAAGACGGCGAGGTTCAAAAGGCGCGGCCGTTGTTGGCGAGCCTGGTCAGCGAGATCGTGATCGAAACCACCAGTATCCCCCTGGCGACCTACCCGGATGCGATCAAGGACGTTACCCCGCTGATTGATGCCGGCAAGATCGATGAGGCCAGGGCAGGGTTGCAGGCGGCGCTCAACACCCTGGTGGTCACGGATGAAGTCATTCCGTTGCCGATACTGCGTGCGGATAGACTGCTCGACAGCGCCGAAACGCTGGCGGAAAATGAAGAGCGTAGCGTCGAGGACAATAAAACCCTTGCGGACCAGCTCACAGCCGTGAGGGGCCAGCTCAAGCTGGCAGAGGCGCTTGGATATGGTACGAAAGAATCGTTCGCGCCCATGTACGAGCAGCTTGACCGGATCGAGGACAAAACCGCCGGCGGCAAGGGTGGCAAGGGCTGGTTCGAAAAGATCAAGGCCCAGTTGAGCGAAATATTCTGAGTCGGATACGGTGGGGCAGCGGAACGGTTGCCAGTTGTCTTGCCCCCGGATATGGCAAATGGCGAAGTTTCACCAGCGCCGTGTGCCGGCTGGTCAGGCGGGCGGGAAACCGTGCTCCGCGGCAATGGTTCCGCTTGGCCCCCGGCCGGGAGGTCGGATCAATGACTGAAACTGAAAAAATGGAACTGCCGCTCAAGTGGGGCTGGTTGTTGGCGGGTGTGACACTGGGTGTGCGACGTTCGGGCCATGACGCCGCAGGCTCTTCCTCGTCCGCAGCGGGCGGGGCGGAAGCGAATCCCTGATATTGGTGCGAGGAGGTATGCCATGTCTACATTCAATCAATTGCGCGAGGGCCTGAACGAGGCCTGGGATTCCCTGGTCGATGGATGGCAACGCCTGTACCGGCACGCTGCCGGTGCCATCACACGGTTCACGCCCGGAATCAGGTCCGGGAAGGAAGGTATCGTCGAAACGGGGCAGGAGATCGCCGTGCGCAGCGCCGGTTGGGGCGTCCTCGCTGCAGAGGTATTCGACGATGATGACAAGGTCGTGGTGCGCCTGGAGGCACCTGGCATGGAGAAAGATGACTTCGATTTGCAGGTTCTGGATAACTACCTGGTGGTGAGGGGGGAGAAGCAGATAGAGCGCGAGCGCACCGAAGGTCATTATCACGTGACCGAATGCGCTTATGGCCGTTTTGAACGGGCGATACCGTTACCCGGTGAGGTGGAAAGCGATAATGCCCGCGCACGTTACAGAAGAGGTGTGTTGCACGTGGAGTTGCCGAAAACGCACGGCGGACGCCGCAGAAAACTTGTTGTCGAGGTCGGGTGACGGACGCCGGTAGTCTGGTCATCACGCCCGCCATCGGACGGGCTGGAACTCGTGCAACACGTCAAATCGCGAGGTGGTGCTCACGCGAGCCCGGTCAGCGTCAGGGACGTTATGCCGTCTGCAACGCTAACAGGGGAATTTCCTGAAACCCGAATGCTATCCTGTCCCCTTTTTTATGCTTGGCCGGTCGCGCCTTGATCATCATCAAGGCCGCGGGCGCGGATTTTGCGACAATAGCCCTGACTGCCGCACTCGCGGTCAGCGCCGGAATCCTGCGTTCAATCCGGTGCGGGTGCGGTCTGCAGTGCCGTCCGTTGAGCGCACACAGGGTGAACGCGCCTGCGCGGGAGAATTGTCCCCATGAACCGAACAGACAACTGGCTGGTGCATGAACACTCGCTGTACGAAGACCTGCTTTCCCGATGCCGGGAGGCGGCGGAGACAGAGGACTGGGGGAGCGTGGACCTGGTGGTCCATGAACTCGTCACGCACCTGAAGCGGCACATGGCCCTGGAGGAAGAGGTGCTGTTTCCCGCCTACGAGGCAACGCCCCATGCACCCCAGGGTCCGACCACGGCGCTGCGGGAGGAACATGCGAATATCGTCCGTCTGATCAGGGATACTGCACAGGTCATCAGGACCAGGGATTCGGACCACGTGCTCGAGTGCCTGGCACACCTTGAATACCACATGATCAAGCATCACGAAAAAGAGGAGGATATCTTCCTGCCCATGGCGAGCCACATCCTGAACAGCAGCCGTGACGAGCTGTTGCGCGAACTGGAGACGTTCGATGCCTCGAAGCTGCAGAAACGGTGGGATATCTGAAAGCGCTTGTTGACCGGCAGTCCGGATAGCCGGGCAGGAAGGGAGATCGTTCGTAACGACTTTTCACGAGCCCGGTCATATCGATCCGCCAGGTACTTGCTCGCCGGACCAGACAGGAATTTATTTACGGTCAGCCGGTGCTCCAGGCGCGCGGGCGTTGCATACCGGCGATCTTGCAGGCCTGCTGCACATAGCCGTAGGGAAACAGCCTGAACAGGTGTTGCTTCGCGGTCTTTTTATCGAAGTCTCCTGTCTTGACCAGGAAATCCACCACGTGGCGGACATCCGGCGCCACTCGGTGCTCCGTCCAGTATTCGCGCATGAAATGCAGCACAGGCCAGTAGTCCGGGTCCAGTTCAATGCTCTCCTCCACGGCGAGCGCGCGGGCCACGGATTCGTCCCACTGCTCCGGATCGGTCAGATAGCCCTCGGCATCGTAGGTAACCTGTGTCTCTGTGTGCATGGTGTATCTCCTGTCAGGAATGCTCTTCTGACACTCTATCGGGGTGTTAATATGGCAGTCAAACGATATTATTTGCTATATAATATCGAAATCATCGATATTAAAAATGGTATTCCATGGATATCGACCAGTCTCGCACCTTTCTCGCCATCACCGCCCACGGCAGCTTCCTCGAGGCCGCGCGGCAACTGCACCTGACCCAGTCCACCGTCAGCGCGCGCATCCAGCGGCTGGAAGATGAACTGGGTGCCCGCCTGTTCAAACGAGACCGCACCGGTGCCAGTCTCACAGCCGCCGGTCGCCGCTTTCTCGACTATGCCAAGCGTCTGGTGCTGACCGCCGACCAGGCGCGCGATGAGGTAGGGTTGCCCGAACGCTACCGTGCCAGCGTCCGTATCGGCGGGCGCATCGCATTATGGGAAGGGTTCCTGCCTCGGTGGGTGGGCTGGATGCGGCGCCGGGCCACCGACGTGGTCATCCGCAGCGAGATCGGCTTCGAAGAGGACCTCATGCGCCGGTTGATCGAAGGCACGCTGGATATCGGCCTGATGTACACGCCGAGTCACAGCCCCGGGCTGGTGGTGGAACAGCTTTTCGATGAAACCCTGGTGCTGGTCAGTACCCGGTCCGGCGATGCGGGCCCGGGTGAGGATTACATCTATATTGAATGGGGGCCGGGCTTCTATGCCCGGCATGCGCAAAGTTACCCCGACCTCGAGCGGCCGCCGCAGATCGCCAATATCGGCTGGCTCGGCATCCAGCTTGTCCTGGCCAACGGCGGCAGTTGCTTTCTGCCCGCCCGTATGGCCGCCCCGTTTATTGCCGCCGGTCAGCTGTACCGGGTGGCGGGGTCGCCGGAATATACCCATCCCGCCTACATGGTCTATCCACGCGCCGGCGACAGCCCGGTGCTGGAGCAGGCGCTGGAGGGGTTGCGGGAACTGGCGGTCCTGGAGCACGGCAGGCAGCCTGCCTGATCAATCCACGGCGAGGCTGTACACGAACCGATGCCGGTGCGGGGGCATATTCGTCGGCAGGATCCCGTGCCGTATCCGGCCGCCGCGAATTTTTTCCAGTAGCACCGGCGGCAGCGCGTTATCCTTTAAGACGGGTTCCGGAAACGAGGGTTGCCGTGTCATGGCCGGTTGTGACGACAGTTGTGGTATCGAATTCACGCACGCCAGCCGGCGGGAACGGCACACTCTCGTTATCGTGCTGCTGATCAACGCCGGCATGTTCCTGGCGGAATTCTCGGCCGGTCTGCTCGGCGGCTCGACGGCACTGCTGGCGGACTCCCTCGATATGCTCGCCGATGCGCTCATCTATGCGCTTGGGCTGTTTGCGCTGGGACGTGCCGCTCACTGGCGCGCGCGGGCCGCGCTCACCAGCGGGGTCCTGCAGTTGCTGCTGGGGTCGGGCGTGGCCATGGAAGCCGTCTGGAAGATGACCGCCGACGGGCCGCCGGATCCGGCAACAATGGGTTTGTTTGGTGCGCTGGCACTGCTGGCCAATACGGCCTGTTTTCTGCTGCTGCTCCGTTACCGGGAAGGGGACATCAATTTGCGCGCGACCTGGATCTGCTCGCGAAACGACATGCTCGGCAATCTGGGGGTGTTGCTGGCCGCGGCTCTGGTCATGGGGACCGGGTCGCCCCTGCCCGATATCCTCATCGGGCTGGTCATCGCCGCCGTGGTGATCCATTCGGCGTGGCGTATCGTGAACGAGGCCAGGGAGCAGCTGAACGGCGGCTGAACGGCAGGCCTTTCCGGACAGGCTATAAGGCTAAATGGAAAGGAATACGCCGCCCCTGCGGGGATCTCCGGCACCGCTGAAGCCCCGGCCGTCACGCCTGGCCGTATGGGTGCCGCCAAAGAACAGGTTTTTATCCGGCCACTGGTGATGACCGGGATAGCCGGCACAGAGTTCTGTGACCGATGCTTCCGGAAATCCGGGCTCGACACTGAGAAAGTCCTTCTCGACATGGAGCCGCGGGCTGTCTACCGCCTCATGCACCGTCATGCCGAAGTCGTACAGGTTGTTCAGGGTTTGCAGAATGGCCGTGCGCAGGCGGTTGGAGCCGCCGGAGCCGATGGCAATAATGTGATCGTCCGTCATGGCGAGGGTGGGCGCCAGCATGGATGAAACCCGCACACCGGCATCCCAGCGGTGAAAGCCGCCCGGATTGAGGTCCTCCTCTCCCAGCATGTTGTTCAGCATGATGCCCGTACCGGGCAGCACATAACCCGAACCCTCGCCGTTGGAAAGGCTGAGCGATGCGGCGTTGCCCTGTTCGTCCACGACGCTGATGTGGGTGGTGCCACGGCTGTTGACGGGGTGCCCGGCGATGGCTGACCGGAAACGGGCGATTGTTTCCGGATGCAGGATGTCCCCCCCGCCCCCGGTTTCGGTGTGCCCGTTTTCCAGCCGTGCCAGGTTGGTCTGTTTCATCACCTCGGCGAGCAGCGTAAGGTGCCGCGTCGAACCGAATTCCCCCTGCGTGTGCGGCTCCAGCATGGCGTGGGCAAAGCGGATCAGGCTACCGCCGCTGGACGGCGGCGGGTTGGTCAGTATGCGTGCGTTGCGATACCGGTAGTCCAGCGGTGCACGCTTCACGACCCGGTAGCCGGCAAGATCGCCCCTGTGCAGGTAGCCGCCACCGGACTCGCAGGCCGCGGCCAGATCGGCCCCCATCTCTCCCTGATAGAACAGCCGTTCTCCTTCCCTGGCGAGTATTTCCAGTGCATCCGCCAGCTGGGGCTGGCGGAAGTTCTCGCCCTCCACCGTCAGGCTGGCCTCGACCCGGTGACTTGAATAGATATCCCGGGCGCCCGGGGTGGACAGATAGATGGGCGCAACGACACTGAAGATATAGGCCTGCAGACTATTGAGCACGATGCCGTTGCGTGCAAAATCCACCGCCGGCCCGACGATCTCGCGCAGCGGCAGGCTACCCAGCTCGGCGTGTACCTGGAACAGGCCCTTGATGGTGCCGGGCGTGGCAATACTGCCCATGCCGATATGAAATTCCTGTTTTACCGTTCCGAAGTCCGCGAGGATGGGATAAAAATCCAGCTCGGAACCGGGATGCCGGTGCAATGGTGTCTGGACGAAGAAGTCGTACAGCTGGCTCCCGCCGCCGCCCGGGTGCGCCAGCAGAAAGCCGCCGCCGCCCAGCGACGTCAGGACGGGTTCGGCTACACACGCGGCGCACAGCCCGGCCAGGGCACCATCAAAGGCGTTCCCGCCTTCCTCCAGTGCCCACACCGCCGCATCTGCCGTGGCCGGATGTCCGGCTGCGACTGCACCCTTCATCGAATTCCCGTGAATGCCCGGCAGCGTTCGGCGGCCACCGTGCCATGCGCTGTGCGCCGCGGCCTGCCGGGCCCCGTATTCACGCCCTGATGCACGCGCCCGTCACGACGCTCACGGCGTGCAGGAAGGGCGCCGGCCCTGCTGTACGGCGGCCCGCTGCAACTGCAGGGCGGCCGGAATGCGGGCATTGAGATCGCTGATGCGGGTGCTGTGGGACGGATGGGTCGAGAGAAATTCGGGTGGCTGCGCGCCGCCGGCACGGCCCATGTTTTCCCACAGAGCGATACTTTCGCGCGGGTTGAAACCGGACTTCGCCATCAGGTCGAGGCCGAGGCGATCGGCTTCGCTCTCCTGGATCCGGCTGTAGGGCAGCAGGACACCGTATTGTGCACCCACACCCAGCAGCCCCATCAGCGCCTGGCCGGTAGGGCTGGCCGGATTGCCCAGCGCGTTGATCAGTCCCAGGCCCTGCTCGACCGCGAATTTCTGGGATACGCGTTCGTTGGAATGCCGTGACAGCACGTGTGCGACCTCGTGCCCGATCACGGTTGCCAGCTGATCCTGGTTTTTCGCGACCTTGAGCAGCCCGGTATTGACGCCGATCTTGCCGCCGGGAAGCGCGAAGGCATTGGCCGAGTCGTCCTTGAACACCAGGACCTCCCACTTGCCGCCGGCCTGGCGGGTTATGGCATCGGCAACGCAGCTGACGTAGCGGTTGGTCTTTGCATTGCGCGCGACGGGTGTTTCCTTCTGGATATTGGTGAATGCCTGCGCCCCCAGCTGCGTCATCTGGCTCTCGGGCAGCAGTATCAGCTGGGAGCGGCCGGCGGGTGAAGTGGCACAACCCGCGAGCAGTGCCAGGTCAATGAGTGCGATCGCGAGGATTCTGAACACCGCGAGTCTCCTGAATGCGTGAATAATCCATTGTTCCACCGGCGCAGAACGCTGTCCAGATGCGCAGGATGGCGCCGCCGTGACCTTTCCCGTTGCGTTCCTCACGGATTCTAAGCATAATTTCGTCCTTTTATTAATGTTCCTGCCGCGAGCATGGTGGCATTTGTCAAAATCCGTGTTGCGCTGGAAAGTTTAGCAAATACAGTCAGGTATCACTGGCGTTCCGTCCGGGAGGCCGGGTACGTGCAGCCGTGCGTTCCTCCTTGTCAGGATGGGGAAATCCTGCAATCCGTATGCTCGACAGGCCCCTGATGCGTGACGCCTTCGCAGCCTGTATTACCGGATCAGTAAATAATTGGGAGTGTGATTTGAGTCAGCGGATTTTTGCCAGCGCATGCCTTGTCACGGGTTATGACCTTCATTCCAGCGCCATTCGGGGGGGGCTGCAGTCGACGCACTCGGCTGGATCCACCGCTGCGGCAGGGGAGGCGGGGCCATGGCCACGTTAGCCGATGAAGATCACATGCTCGCGCCGGCCCGCGGCCTGAATCGCAAGCAGTGGGTCGCCGCGGCGGTATTCGCGGCAGCCGTCTACTATATGACGACGGTGGTACCCAGCGTCGAGATCGCCTGGGTGAGCGGCGTTCTGCTGTTCACCATTTACCTGTTTGCCTTCGAGGTGGTGGGCGTGGACGTGGCGGCCGTGACGGTGATGGTGTTGTTGGGGCTCTCGAGCCTGCTGGCGCCGATCATGGGGCTGGAGCAGGGTCTGGTGGATACACAGCATCTGTTCGACGGTTTTTCCTCCAACGCGGTGATATCCATCATCGCGGTGATGATCATCGGGGCCGGTCTCGACAGAACCGGCATCATGAGCAGGGTGGCAGCCTTTATCCTGAGGATCGGCGGGACCGGAGAGGCGCGCATCATCCCCATCATCTCCGGTACCGTCGGTTTCATCTCCTCGTTCATGCAGAACGTCGGCGCTGCCGCATTGTTCCTGCCGGTGGTCTCGCGTATTTCCGCCCGCTCCGGGCTGCCCATGTCGCGCCTGCTGATGCCCATGGGCTTCTGCGCCATTCTCGGCGGTACCATGACCATGGTGGGCTCGAGCCCCATGATCCTGCTCAATGATCTGATCCTCACTTCCAACAGGTCCCTGCCGGCCGGGCAGCAGATGGATACCTGGTCACTGTTTTCCGTCACCCCGGTGGGGATTGCGCTGGTGGTCACCGGCATCATCTATTTCGTGGTGGCCGGCCGCTTCGTTCTGCCCACCGCCAAAAAGAACGGCAGCACCGCCAGCGATACCATGAGTTATTTCCGCAACGTGTATGGCCTGAATTACAAGCTCTTCGAGGTGGTCATACCCGCGGGCAGCCCGCTGGTGGGCAAGCAGCTCGACGATGTGGAACACCAGTGCCGCATCCGGATTATCGCGGCCCTGCGGGGCAGTAACGATCTGCGCATCGGACCCGGGACCCTGGCCCGCGACGTGGGCATCGAAGCCGGTACGGTGCTGGGCATATTGTCCGCGCCGGACAACCTGCGGCGCTTCGTCGACTACTACGGTCTGGATTTGCACAAGGATATCGTCGCCTTTGCCGAGTCCCTGGCCGCCACGAAAGCCGGCATCGGCGAAATCGTCATTCCGCCCGGCTCCAGCCTCATCGGCAAAAGCGCCCGCGATGTCTGGATGCGCAAGGTCTATGGCATCGCCATGGTGGCGCTGCATCGTGACGGCGAGACCCTGCGTGAGGGCGATGGCATCCGCGATCTGCCGCTGCAGGCAGGCGACACCCTGGTCGTGCATACCACCTGGAGCGCGCTGGCGCGGCTGGAGCAGGACCGCAACTTCGTGGTGGTGACCACCGAGTATCCCCACGAGGAACTGCGCCCGCAGAAGCTCGGTTTTGCGGTGTTCTTTTTCGCCATCGCCCTGGGCCTCGTCCTGTTTACCCATCTGCGCCTGTCGGTGGCATTGCTCACCGGCGCCCTGGGTATGATCCTTTCCGGCGTGCTGCGGATCGAGGAAGCCTACGAGGCGGTGAGCTGGAAAACGGTGTTCCTGCTGGCATCGCTGATTCCCCTGGGTATGGCGGTCGAGACGACCGGCACCGCCAAATGGATCGCCGATCAGGTTCTGGCGGTTGTCGGGCATATGCCCATATGGGTAATCCAGGCGGCCGTGGCGATGCTGGCGACCTTTTTCACCCTGGTGATGTCCAACGTCGGCGCCACCGTGCTGCTGGTGCCGCTGGCAGTGAATATCGCCGTTGGTGCGGGTGCCGATCCCGGGGTGTTTGCGCTGACCGTGGCCATCGCCACCTCCAACTCCTTCCTGATTCCCACTCACCAGGTGAATGCCCTGATCATGGGCCCGGGCGGTTACCGGGTGCCGGACTTCATGCGCGCAGGCGGTGTCATGACCGTGTTGTTCCTGGTGGTGATGCTGCTGATGATGAACCTGGTGTTCTGAGGTGGATGCGATATGCAAGCCGAGTTAATGACCGAAACCCTGACGTGGAATACCCCGATGGCGGTTTCGGCGGTCATCCTGGTCGCCACCTTCATCGGCATCTTCACCGAGGGTGTACATGGTTTTCACCGCACAAAATTCGCCATGGGCGGCGCTGCTGTCATGGTGTTGTGTGGCCAGTATTACGGGTTTTACAGCCCGACACTGGCGATCCAGGCCATCGACTGGAACGTGGTGTTCCTGCTCGGCGGTATGATGACCATCGTTGCCATCATGATCCCCACCGGCGGCTTCCAGTCCCTGGCTTACCGTATCGCCGAATTGAGCCGTGGCCGCCTGTTTCTGCTGCTGGCCATGACGGGGACGGCGGTAACCGCCATCTCGCTGCTGCTGGATAATGTCACCACCGTGGTCATCTTCGGTCCGCTGATCGTGCTGATCTGCCAGGCGCTCAAGGTGAGCCCGGTGCCCTTCCTGCTGGGCGCGGCCCTGTTGTCGGACACCGGCGGCGTCGCCACACTGGTGGGCGACCCCCCCAACCTGATGATCGGTTCGGCGGCCAGTATCCACTTCAACGCCTTCCTGATCCACATGGGCGGGATCGTCCTGGTTGCCTGGGTTACCATCCTGTTCGCCCAGCGGTGGCTGTTTGCCCGGGAGTTGTCGGTGACGCCGCAGCAACAGGATTTTTCCGGACAGGGCGAGATCACTGACCGGCGTACCTGGTACGCATCGGTGGCGGTGCTCGCGATCATGGTGGTGTTGTTCGTCTTTCACCACACCCTGGGGTGGGAGCCCTGGTTTGTGGCCGCCATCGGCCTGACCTTGCTGGTTTTCATCGCCCATCATGTGGAGCTGGACGAATCGTTCGAGGATGTGGAGATAAGCCTGCTGATGTTTTTCGTCTCCCTGTTCGTTGTCGTGGGGGGCGTGGAACAGAGTAAATTTCTCGAGTACCTCGGCCAGTTCATCCGACCCTTCGTGGAATCCGACCTGCTGCTCGCCTCGCTCGTCCTGATGTGGGCGGCGGCCGTTCTCTCGGCCATGATCGATAACATCCCCTTTACCGCCGCCATGGTTCCCATCATCCTGGGCATGGAGCAACAGGGGATCAACGTCACGCCATTGTGGTGGTCTCTGGCCGTCGGCGTCGGTATGGGCGGCAACGGCACCCACCTGGGTTCCACCGCCAACGTCTTCATCGTCACACTGTCCGAACGTCTGGCCAGGGATACCGGCGACGAGAGTCTGCGCATCACGCCCGGCCTGTGGTTCCGGAAAGGAACGCCGGCCATGCTGCTGACCCTGGCGACATCCTCCCTCGTCATGTGGCTGTTCTTCGACTTCTTCAGTGCACCGTTGTTGCACCGGTGAAAGGGATGGCAGCCATGGGGCCCGTGAGCTGCGCAATGACCTGTAAAGGCCAGGGCCTGCCGGAGACTATCCGTACACGGTGGGACATTCACCGGGTATTGACCGGTAACCGCGAATGCCTATGCGTGCTGACCCGACGATGGGTATTGCAGTGCGGCTCTGGCCCGGTCGCAGTTACGGCGTTACTATCGGTTGTCCCGGTATTCATTGCTGATAAATGATGAGGTGGCAGTCAAATGGATGAGAACGCAGTGGTAGACGTGACGGAGGTCATCCCGACCAGCGCCGACGACTTCGGCCAGCTCTGGATGCAGGTTCAGGATGTGGTGGCCGTCTGGGGACTCAAGGTCATTGCCGCAATCGCGATCTTCATCATCGGCCGCTGGATCGCGAAATTGCTGCGCCGGGGGGTGAAGCGAATGCTCGAGCGGGCCGCCGTGGAGCCCATCATCAGCGGCTTCACCACCAGTATTGTCTACATCGCATTACTGGTTTTCGTTGTTATCGCGGCGCTCGGCCAGCTTGGCATCCAGACGACTTCGTTCATCGCCATCCTGGGCGCGGCCGGACTGGCGATCGGTCTGGCCCTGCAGGGCTCGCTCGCAAATTTCGCGGCCGGCTTCCTGATGATCATCTTCCGGCCGTTCAAGGTGGGTGATTTCATCGAGGGCGCCGGCGTGATGGGTGTGGTCAGGGAAATCCAGGTCTTTACCACGACGCTCAGGACACCGGATAACAAGACCATCATCATCCCCAACGCCAAACTCTCCGGCGACAATATCGTCAATTACTCGGCGGAGGAGACCCGGCGCGTGGATATGACCGTGGGCGTGTCCTATGACGCGGATCTGTCAAAGGTCAGGGAGGTACTGAATGACATCATCAGCAAGGACACGCGCATCCTTCCCGACCCGGCACCGCAGGTGGCGGTGGCGGAGCTGGCGGACAGCAGTGTCAATTTCATCGTTCGCCTGTGGACGAAGACGGAAGACTACTGGGGTGTCAGGTTCGACGCGACCGAGACCATCAAGAATCGTTTCGATGCGGAAGGCATCGGCATACCGTTCCCGCAGCGCGATATACATATCGTCGGCGGCAGCGCGGCAGCCTGAGCCTGACCGGGAACGCAATGACGGATGCCGCGGCCTGACGCGCCGCTTCCGGCGCCGGCCCGCATTCAGGATCAATGCGCCCGGCGCGCGTGGTCTCCACTGCAGGGAGAAGACGGTGTCCGGCTGCCGGCATCATCCCGGTCCAAAACGTTTCGGCAACGCCGTACGCGGCTCGCCGGCAGGGTAATCACCGTATGGAATTATCCGCCCACCCATTGATCCTGGTCCTGATACTGCTGCTGATCCCGAGGAGCGGGTTGCCAGACGTGGTTTTTTTGAAGAACGGCGACCGGCTCAGCGGCAGCATCATCGACAAAACCGCCGACAGGTTGACCCTGGAGACCGGTTATGCGGGCAGACTCGAGATACAGTGGGCCGATGTCAGCCATCTGATCACGGACAACCCGGTCCGGGTTGTACTGGATGACGGGACGGCTGTAACCGGCAGACTGTCCGCCATCGCCGGTGGCGAGCTGCGCATCGCCGCGGAACCGGGAGCACCGGCGGCGCCATTGTCGATGCTCCGGATCGCGGCGATCAATCCACCCGAGGCGCCCGGGCTCAGTATCAAGGGGCAGGTGAACGCCGGTGTCGATATGGATCGCGGCAACACGGACAATGATGTCTACCATATCGATGCCGAATCGGTTTTTCGCTGGCCCGATGACCGCGTTACCCTTGGCGGCAAGGGCGACCTGGAGAAGAGCGAGGGTGTTAAGACCAAGCAGCAGGCCGACCTGGCGGGGAAATACGACCATTTCATGAATGAAAAATGGTATCTCTACAGCGGTCTCGGTTTCGAGCACGACGGGCTCGCGGATCTGGACCTGCGTACCATCGTTTCACTGGGCTCCGGTTATCAGGTATTCGAGACCGAACGCACCAACCTCTCCATCGAGGGAGGTCCGGCCTACATCTGGGAGAATTACGACGGCAGCGATGACCAGAAATATGTGGCCGCCCACTGGGCCTTGCGTTTCGACCACCGCCTGTACGAGGCATGGAACCTGCAGGCCTTTCACAAGCAGAGTCTGGACTTGCGTGTTCGAGAAACGTCCAACTATATTTTAAAGACGGAAACCGGCCTGCGGCTCCCGATCATCGACAGTCTGCAGACAACCCTGCAGTTTAACTTCGACCGGAACAGCGCCCCGGCGCAAGGCGCGGAGAAAAATGATTACGAATATCTGCTGACGGGGGGATACACCTGGTAGGCGGGTGACGGAACCGTTACACGCATGCCGTGTCAACAATGAAACCGCAGGCGCGTCAAGTGGAGTCCAACGAGCATGGAATTCAAGGACTATTATCAGGTCATGGGCGTCAAACGCGACGCCACACAGGACGAGATCAAGCGCGCCTACCGCAAGCTGGCGCGCAAATATCATCCGGATGTCAGTCAGGAGGCGGATGCTGAGGCACGCTTCAAGGAGGTGGGCGAGGCCTATGAAGTCCTCAAGGATCCGGAAAAGCGCGCTGCCTACGACCAGCTCGGCGCCAACTGGAAGGCGGGCCAGGAATTCCGGCCGCCACCGGGCTGGGATCAGGGATTCGAGTTCCACGGCGGGGAGTTTACGGATACCGATGCCGCGGGATTCAGTGACTTCTTCGAGAGTCTGTTCGGGCATGCCGGCTTCGCCCCGGGTCACGGCGAGCGCACCTACCGGGAGTTTCAGGCACGTGGCGAGGACACCCATGCCAAGGTCCTCATCGACCTGGAGGATGCCTACCATGGCGCGACGCGGTCACTGACCCTCAAGGCGACCGAGCTGGATGCCAATGGCCGGCCGCGGCTCAGGGAGCGCACGCTCAATGTGCGCATACCCAAAGGCATCCGCCAGGGGCAGCACATCCGCCTCGCCAGGCAGGGCGGGGCGGGGATGGGCAGGGGGGAAGCCGGCGACCTGTACCTCGAAGTGGAATTCCGGCCCCACCCGTTCTACCACGTCGAGGGCGGCGATGTGTTTCTCGACCTGCCCGTGGCGCCCTGGGAGGCGGCACTGGGTGCCACGGTGAAGGTGCCGACACCGACGGGCGTTGTCGACCTGAAGGTACCGGCCGGTTCGGCCAATGGCCGCAAGCTGCGCCTCAAGGGGCGGGGGATTCCCTCGAAACAGGCCGGGGACCTGTATGTCGTGTTGCAGGTCGCCCTGCCGCCTGCCGAGACGGAGGCCGCGAAGAGCGCCTATCGCGACCTTGAAAGGGCGCTGCCGTTCAGGCCGCGGGCACGCCTGGGCGTATGAACCGGAAACGGCCGTTGAGTCTATTTCCAACAAGGAACTGTGTATGACCATGACGTTAATTTTTCTGCACCGCCTTCATGACCGGGGCACGACCGGTCGGCACGGACGGGTTGAACCGTCATGAAGGACGATCTGCACTTGCTCCTGTCCGGCGAGGTCCTGGAAGAGGATGTGGAACTGAGCCTGGCCGAACTCTGCCACGCCTGCCAGGTGCCGACCGAGCGGATATTCGAGCTGGTCGGGGAAGGTATCGTCGATCCCCGGGGACAGGATCCGGCGCACTGGCATTTTCAGGGTGTCAGCGTGCGGCGGGTGCGCTGCGTGCTGCGTCTGGAGCGCGATCTCGGCGTCAATGTCGCCGGCGCCGCCCTGGCACTGGATCTGCTCGAAGAGATCGAAGCCCTGCGCAGGCGTCTGCGGCGTATACACGGCTAGGAACCTGTCCGGGTGCTGGGGGCGTCTGGCTGCTTTCGCAGCAGGTTCAGCATTGCCCGGACAGGCTCCTCCTGGTTCGTACTTTCCGAAGCGGTGCGCAGGGCCCCGCCGCAACCGGCCGTTAGCGGCGGCGGGATTGCCGCGATGCCCGTCACCCGGGTCGCGCTGCACCCTCCCGGGAGGAAATATTCAGGGCATCCAGGGTGTGGACTTGAATCCGCCGGGAGTTGCCCCTATATCAAATTGTGACAGCTGGTAATCGATTTCACGGGAGGTGCCGACATGTTTGTCAATCTGAGCAACTTCGAAGACGGCCTGTTCGATGAGTTCAGGCGCATGCAGGATGAAATGGGCGGACTCTTCGGTCGCGGGTCCTGGCCGGCGGGTATTCGGGCCGTCTCGCGGGGGACGTATCCACCCATCAATATCGGTTCGACGCCGGAGCAGGTGCACGTTTACCTGTTTGCGGCAGGGCTGGATCCGAAGAGCCTGGATATATCCATCCAGCAGAACCTGCTTACGGTAGCCGGCGAGCGCAAGGCGCCGGTCAGTGAGGGCGCGGACTACTACCGCAAGGAGCGCTACGACGGCGATTTCCGCCGTCTGATTACCTTGCCGGAAGATGTCGATCCGGACCAGGTGGAGGCGCAATACCGTGACGGTGTCCTGCAGATCCACATCAGGCGTCAGGAAGCGTCCCGGCCGCGGCAGATCGAGGTGCGCTAGGCGCATCGGTCTGGTTCAAAGGCAAAATTTTTCGAGGGAATACAGTCTGGAGGTGCAACAATGGCTGCAAGCAAAGATGTGAAGACAACAGAATCCACCGGCGTGCAACAGCCTGAAACGGATATGGCGCTGCGCCCGCGGGTCGATATTTTCGAGGATGCGGAGGGCATCACCCTGGTGGCGGACATGCCGGGGGTCAGCAGGGAAGGCCTGGACCTGCAGGTGGACAAGGACTCGCTGACCATCGAAGGCGAAGCCCGGATCGAGATGCCGGAGGGCATGGAGGCGCTGTACGCGGACGTCCGGTCGACACGTTACCGGCGCAGTTTTGCCTTGAGCGGTGAACTGGCCGTTGACCAGATTGACGCCAGCCTCAAGGATGGTGTACTCAGCGTGCACATCCCCAAGCGTGCGGAGGTCAAACCGCGCAGGGTCGAGGTGCGCGTGGCGTGAGCAACCTGCGGACCGCCGATTCCACCCGTGGGCTGAACGTCATCGCTGTCGGGAGGTAATCGGCGGCCCCGGTGGGTATGACGATGACCACCGCCGGACAACTGCGGGGCAGGGCATTAGTAAAAAGTGTAATTAGAACCTATCTCAAAATTTATATGCTCATGCTGAGCATGATACTACCAGGTAGGACCCGCGCGCCCCCGCGGGGAATCCGTCTGCCACAAAACCTTTGTTCTTCCCGGCGTGGCGCCGGTCCTACCAAACCTCACAAGCTCCATGCCTGAACCCGAATTCCCGTAAAACAATGTTGAGATAGGTTCTAATGTACTCCCTAGTAAAACACGCGGTGCTGATAGCGGTGCTGCTGCTGAATTTGCGGCGCGGCAACGCGGCGCTCTATATCGTCATTCAGTAAGCCGACCGTCTTCCCTGATTGCGGGGATCCCCGTCCTACCTGATTCTTGCCTCCAGTATCGCCGCCTGGATGGATTTCAGCGTTCTCGGCCAGGGGTGGTTGGTACTGATACTAGTCGGCAGTGTTTCAATGGCGTCAATGGCAGCCTGGTTGGAGGGGAAGTCACCGTAGAGCAGGACATACCAGGCCTTGCCTTTATAGATTCCCCGGTAATAGGCGAGCGGCCCATCGGGTTTGTGCCGTTCGATGAATTTCAGCAAGGCGTCTTCGTACCGTGTCCCCAGCAGTTGCAGCATGTAGCGGTTGCCCGTCTGCTCAAGCAGCCATTCTTCCCGCTGCGGTGAGCCGGATTGATTCTGATTCCGGGCGCTTCGCACGGCCTGCCTGCCGGCGGCAGCCGGGGTTGCGGGTTCCTGCAGCGCGGCGATGCCGCTATCGGCACTGACGGGTGCCGGTTCGTCGTCTGCACGTTCGGGTGGATCTGCAGCGCTGGCGTCAGCAATACGGTTTGCCGGTTTGTCGTGCGTCACTGCCTGTACCGGCGCGGCCCTTGCTACTGCAGTTTCGGCGGTATCAGGCGTGCTGGATGTGGCGGGCGGTGTGCCAGGAACTGCGGCGAGCGCCTGTTCGGGGATTGTTGCTGCCTGGACGGTTGCTGCCACCGGTTTTTCGGGTGGCGGGGCAACCGCGATGCGGCGAGGTGTCGCGGGGAAAGGCAGTTCCTCGGGGATCTGCTGTTCCCCGCGGGCCAGCTTCTGTATTGCGCCGGCGTCACTGACGCCGTGAAACGGCTGGCTCCCCGGTACGGCGCCCTGTTTAACAGGGGCTTTCTGTGCCGGTTCGGATGCCGCAACCGGCGGCTGCGGTTGCGTATCACCGGTCTTGGGCTCATCTTTTCGGAGTGCCGCGGTAGTCCCGCCGGTGGACTCCCCGGAGCCGGGCAGCATCAGGTCATCCCGGTAAAAGTAATGGGTGAGCAGCAGGGAGCCCGACAGCACCAGCAGGAAGAGGAACTTGTAGGCAAACACCGGCCTGCGTCGCTTCCGCTGCGGCCGGTGGCGGAACAGCGCAGCGGCCAGTGTTTTTACCACCAGGACCGGGCTCCTGACGACGGCCCAGAGGTTGATGTACGATCTTGATGCCCCGGTTGCCTGTGCCTGCACCGCGCCTTTCCTGGAAAGAAAGGTATAGGTGCTGTAGGGGTCGTTCAGCATTTCCTCGTTGATATCCGTTGACAGGGTCTGTGTCTGCCCCGTTCCGGGTTCATGGTCCGGTGCACCGTCGGGCCTGTCAGTCTGCTGTTGCCGGTCCCTGGCATCGGCCTTTTCGGCGCGTATCAGCAGCGATGCCGCCTGGCCGCGCAGCCTTTTCCTGAGCGTGTTGCTATCGAGGTTTTCTTCGTCCTTGTTGACCAGGCCCATCGTCCTGGCGATCACCATGATCTGGACGAACAGGCCTTCGAGTTCCCTGAGGAAGCGTTTGCGGAACGAGGAAATGAGGGCATGTCCAGGGTGGGTGTTCGCGGTGATGAAGCGAAAGGCATCGGAATCATAGGTTGCCTGCTCCAGCTCCCGGCTCGAGAATATGCCCGATGTGTAGCCGTGAAACAGCAGTGCCAGCAGGATCCTCAGGTTGCTGGCCTGTTTTCGGTCGTCACCGTAATGGCTTTCCAGTTCATTCAGGTCAAGGCGTTCGACGATGCCGACTACAAAACACGCCATCACGCTTTCGGGCAGCCATTCCTGGATGACGGTCGGCGTGAAATCTTCCGTGGTTCTGCTGGCTGCTGTCAGTGGGTCAGGCATCGTTGCGGGATCCTGTGTTCGCTGTGGTCATCCGGTTAACCGGCCTGGGTCTTTTTCAGCTGCCCGTAATAATAGCCGGAAGTCTTGTAGCCGTACTGGGAGTACTTCTTCGCATCAACCATGTTCAACACGACCCCGACCAGCTGTTTTCTCGATGCCGTGATCTGCGCCAGTGCCTTTTGGACGAATTTGCGTTTTGTCTGCGCCCAGCGTACCACGAAAACCGTTGTATCGACCTTGTCAAGCAGCAGGCGGGTATCCGGAAAAGCCATGATTGGAGCGGAATCGATAATCACGAAATCGTACTTGTCGTTCAGGATATGTATCAGTGTTCCCAGGTTGTGCCCCATGAGTATGTCCGTGGGATTAAGGCAGGCCGCGCCGGCCATAATGATATCCGCGCCGGATTCGGGGTCCCTGCGGACGACTTCTTCCAGTGGAAAATCCCCTGACAGCAGTTCGATTATGCCCGGGGATCGCTTCATGTCGAAGACCCTGTGGAGGTCGGGATTCCTCAGATTGAGGTCCACGATGAGCGTTTTGTCACCGGCGAGTGCCCGGGTCCGGGCCAGGCAGGAGGCGATGGTTGATTTGCCCTCGCCTGCTTCCGCGGAGGTGACCAGCAGTGTTTTCACCTTGCCGCTTGTGGAGGCCAGCAGTGTGCTCGAATACAGGGTTCTGACTGATTCGGCGAAGTTGGATTCAGGTCTTTTCAGAATCATCGACTCCGGTTTTCTTTCCGGCCAGCCCTTTTGAAGAACCGGGAGGAATCCAAGTGACGGCATGCCGGTCTGCAGCTCGATTTCCTCGCAGCTGCGGAAGCCCTGGTCCGCGGATTCGCTCACTGACAGGTACAGTACGGCAACGATCGTTGAAGCAAGCAGCATAAGCACGAGTATCGGTACCTTTTTGGGATGTGATGGTGCCAGCGGGGCGATCCCGAAGGAGATCACACGGGCATCGGGCTGAAAATTGCCGATACTCTCCTGTGACGTCGTTTCCTTGAGCCGCGACAGCAACACCTCCAGCAGCTTCTGGTCCGCCTCGGCCTCGCGCTCCAGGGAATGCAAGCCGACCATAGCCTTGTTGTTGTCGGCATCGAGATCCTTGAGCGCGTTCAGGCTGGCTTCCAGCGATGCCTTTCGCACCCTGGCGATTTCGGCCTCGTTCCGGATGCCGCTGACGATTTTCTTGACTTCCGCCCTGATCTTGGCCTGCAGGTCCTGCAGTTCGGCCCGCAGCTGGATCATCGTGGGATGGCGCTCGCCGAGTTCCGTTGACACTTCGCCTAATCTGCGTTCAAGACCCGCCTCCTGCACCCGGAGACTCTGGATCAGGGACGAATTGAGCACCTCCGGCGCGGATTCAGCCCCTCCGGGCGTACTCATGAGCTGATTGATGCGGCGCAGGCGTGCCTGTGCCGCGCTGTAGTCTGTCTGGGCAATAATCAACTGGCTGCTCAGTTCCGCCATCTGCTGGGAGTTCAGCGTGATACCCTTGCTTTCCGTCAACCCCGAACGCTGCCTGTATTGCTCGATTGCCGTCTCGGATTCGCGCACCTTCTTGCGCAGCGGCTCGACGCGCTCGTTCAGCCATTTGGTGGCGCTGCGGGTGGCCTCGAATTTCCTCTCGAGCTGGCCGCTGATATAGAGATCGGCGATCGTATTGACGATCTTCGCGGCCATAGCGGAATTTTCCGATGTGTACTCGATACTGATTACCCTGGAGCTCCCCTTGCGTGAGACCACCAGTCCATTCATGAAGGTGTCAACGGTGCGGATTTTTTCCCGCGCTTTCTGCAACGCCTCGGCGGACTTGCCGGAACCGCTGTCGCTGCTGAAAATGTCCTGTAACGCCTGCGGGATATATCGTTTCAGCTGGAAGGTTTCGGCCAGCATGCCCTTGGGCCGCAGGGCGCTGTTGAATTCGGGATCGTCATACAGGTTCAGGTAATCGATCACCTGCTCGGCGAGATCGCGGGATTTGATGATTTCGATCTCGCTGGCGATCGCGCCGTCATCCAGCGACAAACCCGGAAACACGGATTCAAAATTGACGATATTGCTTCCGCGGTTGTCGATCATGACCAGTGTTTCCGCGGTGTAGCGCGGCGTCACCATGTTCAGAATGATGACGGTAAGCGTCATGACGACGAATACGATCCCGAATATCTGTGCCCGCTTGCGCCAGAGGTTTTCGACGATCTCCCGTGGTTCTATGACATCCACCGGGGGCGCATAGGGCTGTATGCCCTTCGGCGTGCTGATAACGAGGGGCTGGTTTTGCTTGATCATGGGGTCTTTACCTGCTTGCTGTCGCTGTGGTGAATTATTGTAATTGCCCGACTTGCCGGAGTGGTCGGTATCCCGACAAAACAATACGGCTGTCCTGGGGCCGGAGCTACCTTCCGGTGGTGTGCCGCAGCCATGGTGTGCCGCTGTTCCTGCCAAGCCATATTTCGCATAATTTTAATACTCTCAATAAATTAGCGAAAATCAATCACTGTATATAATAGAACCCGGTCGGTAGTCAAATCACGCCAGCGACATACCCTTTGTGCCTCATTAACGCTGCGGGTGTTTCCCGCCCCCGCTACCTGACGGATTTGCGTGCACGGAATGTGCTGTCGGTCCGGCTGTCATCGTCGTATCGACAATTATGACTGATTTGGTGCCCGTCCGGACCTGTTCTTTGGTACAGGTGATCGCCGTTCGGAAATCTGGCAGTATCATTCCTGACTGCGCCGCACGAGTGGTGTTTGCCGCACTGACAGCCGCCTCGGGACATGTGCCGATGGCGGGTTGGTCCCCCGCCCGGCCGGCAAGTTGCCGGATGACCCTGCCGGTTGCCCTTCATCAAGCCGCCAGGACAATGGAACAGACACAACAGCCGTTTCACCCAAGAATCATCCACTTGTTCAGGTCCCCGGTCGGCGGATTATTCCGGCATGTCTGCGACCTGGTCAGGGGGCAGAGCGGGCATGGCATGGACGTTGGCCTGATATGTGACAGCAATACGGGGGGGGCGCGTGCGGATGCGGCACTGGCGGAACTCGCCGCGCATTGCTCCTTGGGCATTCACCGCCTGCCCATGAACCGCACACCGCATATTGCCGACTGGGTGAGCCTGCGCAATATCAAGGGGTTCTGCAAATCGGCACGGCCGGATATCATCCACGGCCATGGTGCAAAGGGGGGGGCGTTTGCCCGCCTGCTGGCAAGGCGGCTGGGAGCGAGGTCCGTCTATACGCCGCACGGCGGGTCGCTACATTACGATGAAAAATCACTCGCCGGCCTTGTCTACTTTAACCTGGAACGTTTCCTGAAATCCCGGACTGACGGGCTGATCTTCGAGAGCGCCTACGTCGCTGGCGAATACGGGCGCAAGGTCGGGGAAATCGCATTCCCGACCCGTATTGTCTATAACGGGCTGAATGAGGATGAATTTTCAGCGGTCCAGTGTTCGGATAACTGCAAGGACTTTCTCTTTGTCGGGGAACTCAGAAAGCTGAAAGGGCTGGATCTGCTGCTTGAGGCGGCAAGTCTGTTGCGCAGTCGCCACGCAGTGGAACTCCTGATCGTGGGGGCGGGACCGGACAGCGACTATTTCGCACAGCGCATTTGCGCGCTCGGACTTGAGTCCTCTGTCACCCTGTCAGCGCCGGTTTTCCCCGTGACGCAGGCCTTCCGGGCGGCGAACTGCGTGGTCGTGCCGTCCCTGGCGGAATCATTTCCCTACGTGGTGCTCGAGGCCGCCGCCGCCGGGATACCGCTCATCACCACCTGTGTCGGAGGTATTCCGGAGATCATGGGACCTTACGCCGACAGACTGGTACCGCCAGGCAATGCCGAAGCCCTCGCGGAGGCCATGTCTGCCGTGATCGACGACCCGGACAGCGCGCTGCTGTCCGCACGGAATCTGCGCGAACGGGTCAAAACGAACTTTCGCGTCGAGACGATGGTGGCTCACACCCTGGCGTTTTATCGTCAGATTCTTCAGGGCGCCTGATGCCATGCCATGGCTGCGGTGCCCGGGCGCCCTCAGCCGACATCCAGTTTCCGGAACCGGTTCCACAGGGCAAAGGGCGCGCCGCTGAGAAACACCGGAATGTATCTTTGCGTCTGGTAATCGCCGTTGAGGGATACCCTGGGAAGGGCATGCAGGTGATCCACATGTTCGGGGAATATGACGCCCTTGCGCGTCGTTGTCGCCGTGCTGAAGCCCAGGTCCCTGATGAGTTCAAAATCGCGTGTACCGGCCGAGGTCCTGTCGCCGAACGGGTAGGCGAAGTGCGCAGGCCTGCTGCCGAGCCTGTCAGCCAGTATGTCGCGACTGGCGCCGGCTTCCCTGCGCATGTCCTCCGCCGACAGCTTGCTCATGGCATAATGGTTGATCGTGTGTGCGCCCAGCGTCACCAGCCCGCTTTTTGACAATTCAGCGAGCATTTCCCATGACAGGGCCGATTGTTCGCAAAATGCCTGATTGTCGATCTCATAGGTATCGATGAGTTGTCTGACAGCGGCCTGTTGAACAGGCAGCGGGGCCCGGCGAAGTTCCCAGTATATTGAAGCGAATGCCTTGTGTTTCTCGGCCGTGTCACGGGTCATCAGGCTGAAATCCCGGTCGCCGACCCGCAGGCTGATCCGCTTTTCCTGCGCAATCGTGTTCTCCAGATGCTGCCACCAGAAGATCGCCATGCCATCGGTAAAGCCGGTTGTGACGTAAATGGTGAAAGGTGCATCGTATTTTCTGAATATCGGCAATGCATCGGTGTAATGATCGGTATAACCGTCGTCAAAAGTGAAACAGACAAACTTTCTTTTGAAATCCCTGTCGATGAGACGCTGCCTGACCTGGTCGAGCGATACGATTTCGCAGCCGAGATCCAGCACGTGGCGGATGGTCGCCTCCAGGAAGGCGGGCGTTATATCGAGGATCCTGTTGGGAGAAAACGGGTTGCCGTCCGGGCTGTTCCTGACGCGATGGAGCGTGAATATGGCACCCACCCCGCTCCAGCGCGGTCTGAACAGCCGGTAGACACCCGTGTAATACAGGACGTCCAGTACCGAGCGGAGCAGGCGGGCCTTTAGCGGATACACGGGCCGTTGCATGACGGTAAAAAAAAATTCATAAGATTCATCGAGTTTCGAGCACCAGCTCGATGATACCCGAGATAAAGGCCTGCATCCACGGCGCACCCGCCAAACGGGAACAGCCGCTACGCCCGGCTTTTTCCGGATATCCCGGCACCGGTTCCGGCGCCACTTCAGCGGGGTCCGGAACGCCTGCGGAGTTCAGCGAGGCGGGTGCGCAGGGCATATGAAAATTTCAGCAGCGCGGGCGACTGCTTGATTTTCCGCTTGGCCGAAATAGCCAGACTGTAGGGCAGCAGGTACAGCATGCCCCTGAGCGTCACCGGCCTGTAATAATCAAGAAGTTCCAGTTCGCGGTCGCTCCACAGGTCCTTGTAGGATTCGTCACCGACCGTAAAGTCATAAACCTCGATCCCGTTGTTGATGCACCACTCAAACAAGTGCCGCAACAGGATATTGCCCGGTGCATACTTTGTATGTTCACTGCGCTCGTAGGTAGGCAGCAGGTGATAGAATCGCTTCCTGTATACCAGTCCCCAGTGGGTCGCCAGTATTCTTCCATCCAGCGTCAGGGCGCTCAGATGGACAAATGAGTTACTGATATTATTTTCGGTCAGGCGTCTGAAAAAAACCTCATAGCCATCCTGCTCAAACAGGTTCGGTACTCCCAGTTCTTCGTAGCTCCTGGACTTTTGCCTGATCATCGCGTCAAGAAAGGGTTCGTTCTGTTCCTTCCCGGTGGCAACGACGAAATCGAGTGTGCCCATCTTTTCAAGTCGCTTTTGTTTTCTTTTTTCGGTATTGATCCATTTGCCACTCCTTTTTCTCCTGAGATAGGCGGGGTAATCCTTGTCGAGCAGGCTGAAGTGCGCATTGCTGGGATGCGGTTTGCAGCTGAAGGCAAGAAACGGGTTTTCCCGTGATGCTATCAACCGGGGCTGGGACTCCAGGCAAATGGCGTCGTGGTGCGGGAGCCTTTCCAGTATCTCTTCCCATATACGGGCGAACTGTGCGCCACTGACCCGGTCCGGGAAGTCCCTGCCGAGCAACGGGCATTTATAGTCGGTGATCGCCCCGCCCAGCCAGATCAGGCAGGCGGCACCCGCCCGCTTCTCGATGCCCAGCGGCAGCAGCATCAACGGGTCGCCCGCCGGATACTCAACCAGTGCGATACAGGGTTGAATGCCCGTTTTGCTGCCGACCAGCGTGTACCAGGTCTTTATCCAGTCATAGGACTGAAAGGCATAACAGTCCCCTTCGGCTTCAAGCCGTTTCCAGGGTTCGTGGAGACCGTCAAATGATGTGTGTATCGTTGTCAGCGGATTGTCCTGCATGAATATACGGTCCATTGGTTTAAAGATGGATTGCTGCATTACGGTCCCGGGGAGTGTCGCCAGACATCATTGCCGATTTCCCCTCAGCCGGGTTACTCCGTCGTGCCGGATGGAAGAGGCTTGCGGTGAAATGCAGGCACGAAGTGTCAGCTGACATCTTCCCTGGCATGCCAGTAGTCGAAGCCGGCCCGCCAGGCAGGCAGCGGTCCCCAGAGCATGGCAAACAGTACATACATATGGCGCCAGTGGTGACTGTCAACGAACAGACTTTGAAGCAGCAGGCCCGCGGTGGAGGCAAACACGGCTATGTAGACGGCCTGAATCTCCGAGTGCTGAAAAACGAAGCGTATCGATTTCCGGAATGTCAGGATCAGGAAGCTGTAGAAGGCAAGTGCGCCGATCCAGCCCGACTCGATCAGGACAAGCAGATAAACATTGTGCGGGTACTGGCGAAAGTCGTAATGGGGTTCCGATACCTGACTTACACCGATTCCGAGCGGAAAGTCCAGGGACTCCCTGAGCATCTGTCGCTGGGTGCTGAATCGTCCCCCTGCCTTGACATCGTATTCCTGTAATCTGGTGCGTGCATCGAGCATCCTCCCGATGTCGCCGCTCGTTATGGCCCAGCCCACAATTAGCACCATGATTGTCGCCAGCACGCCGCCCTGAATTATCAGCTGGCGCTTCAGCCTGGCCGAGCGCTCGGTCAGCAGCCGCAGGATAAAGTAGACAAACAGGGCGGTCGCAAGGTTCAGCCAGCTGCCGCGCGAGAAGCCCAGCAGGATGCCGAGCACCAGCAAGACGAAAACGCCGGCCAGGTAGAACCTTTCAATCCGCGGTGCGGTTTCCATCCTGACGGCGATATACAGCATGGGCGGTACCAGAAAGGGACCGTATACATTGGGGTCCTTGAACAGTGAGCGTACCCGGCCGTACTCAAGCAGCTGGTCGGTATATGGAATGAGCCTGAAATAGCCGAGCACGCCGAGGGCGGCGGCAAGGACTGCCGCTGCCATATATCCTGAAAAGAGGACCCGCAATACCCGGTCCGGGTTTTCATGGATAAGGCAGGTGAATAATAACCATGAAGCCAGCAAATACAGGCGAATGAGGAGGGGACGGATGCTTATGGACGGTTCCGGTGAAAGTACGCTTGCAATGATGCAGGCAAGGTAAAAGATCCCCAGAAACAGGACGGCATATCGAATCCCGGCGGGTATCCGCATCCCGAGCAGGAGAAAGGCGACCAGCAGGGCGAGACCCAGGAGATCGTAGGGAGCCGGTTCAATGAATACGATCGAACTCGAGGCCATAAGCAGCCATAGCAGCGCAAGAACGGGTTTGTAACGGGTAATCAGAGCCTGACTCTCCATGTTTTTGAATTCCGCCGAAAGCATGCTCTACCCTTTCGGCGCCGGGCCCCGGCTTGCTGCTGCGATCCTGTCACGCGTATCATGAAATCGATGCCAACAGGATGATGCACAGTGCACGGGTTCAATGCAACAACAGGCTGCCGCAATCGGCAAATGACAGGTGCCGGCGCTTGCCCGTCTGCACGGAACATTGAAGTATACTCCCGCAATTACCGCTGGCTGGCCACTGTCCTGCTCGTCGCCCTGATCACCCTGTTGCCGGTATGGCGTTATGCGGTGGCGGGTGAGGTGCAGGTTCAGATCGAGGATGACGCCGTCAATCATGCGCATCCCGCGGGACAGCCGTTTACCCTGCAGATAAGGGTTGACCATGGCGGACCCGGGACGGTCCGCTACCACTGGCAGGACTTCCGCGGCCTGCCCCTGACTGAAGCCGAACCCCTGAAGCCCGGTGAATTGACCGCCATTACGACGCCGGCCGGCCGGTCCGGGTATCTCGGACTGGTGCTCGAGTCGACGCTGCCGGATCTGGTCCTGCCGGACAGGACCCCGGGCGAGGCCAGGGAATACGGCTTTGCGCTGCTGCCTGTGGCCGTGAAACCGCAGCGGGTCAACCCACGATCGCCCTTCGGCATGGTACACGCCCGTATGCAGGATCCCTATCTCTCCGGCTGGGTGAAGACCATGACCTGGGAGACCACCAGTCCGAAGTGGTGGGCATACGAGATGGAGAAGCGGCGTTCGCGCGGGCTGCTGGAATTGCCGATCATGGAAGGGGAAGGGTGGAAAACCGATGATTCGCAGCCGATCAGCAGTGCGCAACTGGACCAGCTCAGGTCCAGAATCACCCAGTATTTTGCGGCGCATCCGGCGACCTTGTACTGGGAACTCGGTATCGAGGAAAACCTCGGCCGGCGCTTCAGGATGGCCCATTACTGGCCGAACCTGGCCGCCAAGGTCCGGGCCGTCCGGGAAGCCGCCGATGAAATCAACCCCGATATCAAGCTGATCTACCAGGTTGCGGAACGCCGGATGAAGGATATCCGGACGTTTCTGCAACAGCCGGTCTCCCGGCTGTTCGATATCCTGTCCCTGCATCCCTACGCCTGGCCGGATTTCCCCAGTCCCGAGGAGTGGCTGGATGATTTCATCGCCGACGTCACCTCCATGATGCAGGCAGAGGGGCTGAACATGCCGATCTGGTTCACCGAAGTCGGCGCGCCCCAGCAGGGCAATTACCCCGGAGGCTTCTTCGGCTATCCGAAAAAAGGCGCCAGGGTCGAGGGAAAGTCACCGTATGGCGCGGTCATCTACATGATCAAGCTGCATGTCATGGCCTACGGTGACGGGGTGGAAAAGATATTCTGGTACAACTACAGGGACCGGCGGCCGGGCCGGGACTATGCCGAAAACCATTTCGGCCTGCTTGATTACTGGGGATTTCCAAAACCCGTATATCCAGCCTATATGAATCTGCAGGGACTGCTGGATACCAGGCGGGCGAGCCCGCCCCGGCAGGTGGCTGGAAATGTCCGGGTTTACGAATTCAGGGGGCAGGATGAGAGCGTGACCGTGGCATGGAGTTATCCGGGCGCAGTCCGGGAGGTGCCGCTTGCGGAACTCCTCCCCGGTGCGGTCCCTGAGGACATTGTGCGTGTCGTCGATCCCATGGGAATGCCGGCGCCCTTTACGGCGTCATTCATCCGTGTAACCGGAGAGCCGGTCTTCATTGTGACCAGGAAGGACCCAGCAGCCGCGTCCGGGGAATAGGCGGTGCGTTGCGTGCTGCCCCGGGCACGTGACCGATGGCATGGACGTACCGGCGGCACGCCACGGCCGGCACGATGTGCGTGCCGTGCCATATCCTCCCGGCGACTGTCAGGCCGGGAATGGCGCGGCCACGCAGGTGCGGGTCAGTAGGCGTTTTCCTGCCGAAACAGGGTCGGGATGGTCTGCAGGATTATGCGAAGGTCAAACAGGATCGACCAGTTCTCGATGTAATACAGGTCGTACTCCACCCGCTTCAGGATCTTGTCCTCGGTATCCGTTTCGCCGCGCCAGCCATTCACCTGTGCCCAGCCGGTAATACCGGGTTTTACATTATGGCGTGCGGCGTACTGTGCCACGACGTTCTCGTAGTATCTGCCGCCGGCCTTTGCGAGCATTGCGTGCGGTCTGGGGCCGACGATCGACATGTCACCCTTCAGCACATTCAGCATCTGCGGCAGCTCATCGAGGCTGGTACGGCGCAGAAAGGCACCGACGCGGGTCACTCTGGGATCATCCTTTGTGACCAGTGATTCCGCCGCTTCATCCTGCTTCTCGGCGCGCAGGCTCCGGAACTTCAGGACGTTAATTGGCTGGTTGTTGAAGCCATAGCGCATTTGCCGGAAAAACACCGGTCCCGGGCTGTCGAGTTTGATCAGGACCGCGATGACGAGCAGCAGTGGCAGGGTGGCCAGCAGGAACAATAACGCGATTGTCCGGTCCTCGATCGATTTCAGGACGGAATCCCAGCCGTCGATCGGTTTGTCGCAGACATTCAGGACAGGGATGCCGCCATAATGGCTGAAGGTATGATACGGGAAATTGAAACCGATCATATCCGGACACAGCTTCACCGGTACCGGCAGTACCTTCAGCTTTTCGATAATTTCCAGGGTGCGTCGTTCGGCCACCCAGGGCAGGGCGACAAGCACGTCGTCAATGCGACGCTCCCGTACGTCCTGGATGAGGCTGTCGAGATTGCCGATGACCGGATATTCGCTGATGGCGGTTGGAATCCGGTCGCTGCGTTCATCGAATATACCGGCAATCCGCAGCCAGGGGTCGTTATTCAAACGCAGCGCCTCGACCAGCCGGGTGCCCTGTTCCTGTGCGCCGATAATGGCGACATTACGTGTCAGACGGCCATTGCCGGACAGCCTGGCAATAAACAGGTGGTAGAGGAAACGCTCCTGGGTTATCAGGACCAGGGAGGACAGGTACCAGGTCAGCGTCCACACACGGGAGTAGTCATGCGCGTTCTTGAGCGCGAAGGTAACGGCGATGAGTATCAGGAATGAAATGGAGTAGACGCCTATCAGTTTACGAATCAGTGGCTTATGTTGTGGTCGAGGGTTGATTTCGTACAGGCGCGCAAAATAGAACACCAGCAGGGTGAAGCAGACGTTGAGAAAGATGGCGCCCATGTAATTCGAGGTCAGTCCTTCGACCCACCCGGGATAGATCAGATACAGGCACAGGCCGGTAATGAATATCACCAATGCGTCCGAGAGCGCGATGAGGCCTGATATGATGGGCTTGGAGAAGGTGATTCTGTCCGCCAGAAAACCTGGTTTGGCGTCCGAATCGTTGTATATTTCTCTGAAGCTTTCCGCAGACAGTCTTTTTATTGTCATTTACCGTAATACTCCATTATCTTGTGTTTTAATCTTCATATCCTTTGCTTTACACTCTAGATCCTGCGTCCCTGTTACCCATAAATCTATCACTGAATCCGACGGAATATCAACACCCGTGACAATATATTGTCATTTTGTTACATACTACTATTTCTGTCAATATATTGACGAGTTAATGAAAAATTTATTATCACTCTAAGGGTTGCGAAATAGTCATGAATTTGACACTCACTGGTGGCTTAAATATAGGAAATATTCGGTATGACGATGCATAGCGCCATTCGGCATTTAGCATTCATTGTAGTGGTTGGACTGGTGTCGTGCTGGTTGAATTCAGCCATCGGCGCCGAAACCGAATACCGTCTGGCACCCGGCGACCGGGTCAAGGTGATCGTATTTGGCCACGAGGATCTTTCGGGTGAATATGAGGTGGACAATGAGGGCCGTTTGACGCTGCCGCTGATCAAGTCGGTGCAGGCCACCGGCCTGACGATTCAGGAGATCGAGCAGGCGATAACGGACAAGCTGCAGCCGGACTACCTGAGGAATCCCAAGGTCGGTGTCGTCGTACTGGAATACCGTCCGTTTTACATTCTTGGCGAGGTGAAGAACCCGGGCAGCTACCCGTACAGTTCCAATCTTACCGTGGTATCTGCGGTGGCACTGGCGGGGGGTTACACCTATCGGGCGCGGAAGAGCCGGATAGTCATCATCCGTGCAGGCGATCCGAGCCGGGATAAAATCCCCGCTGACGACAATACACCTGTCCTGCCGGGCGATGTTATCGAAGTGCCCGAGCGCTTCTTTTAGAATAGAATGCGTCGACTGAATATCATTCGCCACCAGGAGGCGAAGGCCGCCAAGAGCGGCCAATGAATTTGTCCGGAAAGCCCCTAGGAGCCTGCGTGGCGACAAAAGGATATTGTGGATTTTCCAGGAACCCCTTTACCACGATTTCCGGTTATCCCATAGACCATGTCCCGCGGGTGATGCACGGGATGCTTATTGGAGACAGTAATGATGATGAATAAATGCCGATTGATTGCAGTTTTCACGGCGGCCATTGCGGGGGCCGGCGCGGGTGTCGTACAAGGGGTGGAACCGTTGCGGCCCGAGACGGTGACGACACGCGAAAGGCCTGAACTGGATCCGCTCGGGATACGGGCCGGGGCCTTCCTCATCTATCCTGCGACGACAATTGAAGGCGAGCATGATGACAACATTTATGCCACCAATACCGACGAAGATAGTGCTTACATTGCGCATTTCAGGCCGGAGCTGGGGATCGACTCGAACTGGGGTCGCCACGCACTGAACTTCGATGCCGCTGCCGATATCGCGCGCTATGACGACCATAACGACGAGAACTACGATGACTACCATGCCAGGGTCGACGGACGTCTGGATATCCAGCAACAGAACAACCTGTCCGGCGGGGCCGGCTATGCGCACGAGCATGTTTCGCGCAGTTCGCCCAATGACGAAGCAGCCAGTAAAGAACCGACCACCTATGACGTCGGTTCGCTGTCCGCCGCCTACCGGCACCGGCTGAATCGTCTGACCTTCCGTGTCGGCGGTACGGCTGACAATTTTGATTACGACAACGGGAAGACGGAGAGTGGCACGACAATCGACAATCAGGACCAGAACCGGGACCAGTACACGGTTCTGGGACAGGTCAACTATGAGATACAACCCGAATATTCCGCCTTCTTCCGTGCCATCTACAAGGACGTCAACTACGACCAGAAGTACGATAACAACGACCTGCAACGCAGTTCCGACGGCTACCAGTTCGATGTCGGTACCGAACTGTTTTTCTCCGGCGTCATGTTCGGCGAGGTGTATATCGGGTATGTCGAGCGGGATTATGATGACCCCACGCTCGATAGCATCGATAAATTCACCGGCGGGGGTTCGGTAACCTGGCTGCCGACCGGTCTGACGACCGTGATTTTTGCCGCAGAGCGTGATATCGACGAAACCATCGTGGATAACACGTCCGGAATCCTCGGGACCCAGGGCAGCGTCAACGTCGACCATGAACTGCTGCGCAATCTCCTGCTCAACGCGAGGCTGGTCGTGCGCGACGAGGACTTCGAGGGGACCAGCCGCAATGATGACTACGTGAAGATCGGGCTGGGGGCGAAGTACCTGATGAACAGGCACCTGTACCTGACCATGGGCTACGATTACCTGGACCGGGATTCAAACACCTCGGGCGGGGTGAACGATTTCACCGATAACCGGTTCCTCGTCGGTATCCGGGGACAGATCTAGTAGCCTGTCAGTGCAGATCCTGACAGGCGATGTCGGGGGGACCAAAACCCGCCTCGCTGTCATCGATCCGGCATCGGACAGGCCGGCAATCCTCCGCGATCTCGTCTTTGACTCGTGTCGCTACGCTTCCCTGAATGACGTACTGGCAGCGTTCCTCGCCCGTCTGGAGACCATGCCCGCTGCCGTCTGCCTGGGTGTGGCCGGTCCGGTGGACGACGGGCGCTGTACGACCACCAACCTGCCATGGGTCATCGATGCCGGACGGATTAGGGACGAATTCGGGCAGCGTGAGGTGTTCCTGCTGAATGACCTGGAGGCGATCGGCTGGGGCATCCAGGGGCTTGCGGAAAGTGATTGCTGGACGCTCAACGCGGGGGTGGTTCGGAACGGAAACGGGGCTGTCATCGCGGCCGGTACCGGACTGGGTCAGGCCGGACTGTATTGGGATGGCCGGCGTCAGGTTCCCTTCGCCTGCGAAGGCGGCCATGCGGATTTCGCGCCGGCCGGCGGGCTGGAAACCGAGCTCTGTCAGTGGCTGGCCGGGCAATACGGACACGTCAGCTGGGAACGGCTGGTCTCCGGCCCGGGGCTGGAGAATATTTATCGGTTCCTGTTGCAGCGGCAACGCGCCCGGATGCCCGGGTGGCTGGAAGAACAGGCGCGGGACGGGGGGTTGGCAGCGGCGATCTCGGCGGCGGCCATGAGCGGAGAGGATGTGCCATCTACCGAGGCCCTGGACCTGTTCGTCGGCCTGTATGGCCGCGAGGCCGGCAATCTGGCGCTGAAGATGCTCGCGACCGGCGGGGTGTACCTGGCAGGCGGTATCGCGCCGAAACTGCTGGAGCGCCTGAAGCAGGCGGACTTTATCCGGGCCTTCTGCGCCAAGGGTCGGATGACCGCGCTGCTGCAGGCGATGCCGGTACGCGTGGTGCTCGAAGACCGGGTTGCCTTGTTTGGCGCGGCGCTTTACGCGCGGGATAGAATTGACAGATCGTAGGGCGGATTAGCGGCGTAGCCGCGTAATCCGCCGAATGGGAAAACCAGAGTCGGCGCAAGACGCTGCGCTATTGCGCCCTGCCTGTTTGTTATTCACTGCAAAGGCGCACAATACGTAAAGGTTGCTCCAGATAAACAGGCCTTTTCCTTTGCGTCCTTCGCGTCTTTGCGGTAAATCATCACTGAGAGGGATTCTCTACAAGGGTTTCTAATGAATGAATTGAGTTATTCGCTGTCCCGGGAACTGGCAACGGCCGTGGATCGCGAACTGGCCGACTGGCAGCGGCATGACAGGATTTCCCGCCTGTGGGCGCGCGACGCGTCCCTGTGGACGGGCAAGGACGAAGCCCGATGGTTGGGCTGGCTGGAGGCACCCCGCGAGCTGGCGGAGCAACTGGACGGCCTGGAAGCCTTCTGCGAGACCTTGTGGGATGGTGGCTTCACGCATGTTGTCCTGCTGGGGATGGGCGGCTCAAGCATGGCACCGGAGGTCTTGCGGGAGACCTTTGGCGCGTCCCCGGGACGGCCTGTACTGGTGGTCCTGGATTCCACCGATCCGGCCCAGATCCGGACCGTTGAAGCGTCCATCGACCCGGCGCGCTCGGTTTTTATCGTCGCCAGCAAGTCCGGCAGCACGCTGGAGCCGAATATCCTCAAGGCCTGGTTCTTTCAGCGCATGATCGAGACGGTGGGACCTGACGCAGCGGCGGATCGCTTCATTGCCATCACCGATCCCGGCTCCGGTCTCGAGCAGCTTGCCGGTGACGAGGGTTTCAGGCAAATCTTCCAGGGCGTCCCGGAGATCGGTGGTCGTTTTTCCGCCCTGTCGAATTTCGGCCTGGTGCCCGCCGCCGTGAGCGGCATCGATGTGCGGCGATTCCTGGACAGCACCCTCGAAATGACGACCGCCTGTGCCGCGGGCGGCCCGGCAGTGGACAATCCCGGTGCGCTGCTTGGCTGTATTCTCGGGATTGCCGCCGTACAGGGCCGCGACAAGCTGACCCTGCTGGCCTCACCGGGGCTGGCCTCCGTCGGTGCCTGGCTGGAGCAACTGGTGGCCGAGTCCACCGGCAAGGCGGGCAGGGGGATACTGCCGCTGGATGGCGAACATCCCGGCCCCCCGGCGTGTTACGGTACCGACCGGCTGTTTGTCTATCTGCGTCTGGACGGCGAACCGGACGAGGCGCAGGCTGCTGCCGTGGATCGGCTCGCGGCAAGTGGCCAACCGGTCGTGCAAATCCGCGTACAGGACCGATACGCACTCGGCCAGGAATTCTTCCGCTGGGAATTCGCAACGGCCGTGGCCGGTTCCGTGCTGGGTATCAATCCCTTCGACCAGCCGGATGTGGAGGCAAGCAAGGTCGCGACGCGTAAGCTGACGGCGGCATTTGAATCGGGCAGGGGCCTGCCTGAGGAGGTGCCGCTGGCCGTCACCGGCGGGCTGGCGCTGTATGCGGATGCCGGCAATGCCGGGGTGTTACAGGCCATTGCCGGTAAGGGGGCTACTGCCGGGAGCCTCGTGAAGGCACATCTCCAGCGTCTCGGCACGGGGGATTACTGCGCGCTGCTGGCTTACCTGGAACGTAACGGGGAGAACCATGCCGGTTTGCAGCTGATTCGCCATCGTATTCGGGATACGTACCGTGTGGCAACCTGCGTGGGATTCGGACCGCGCTTCCTGCATTCCACGGGACAGTATTACAAGGGCGGTCCCAACACCGGGGTCTTTTTACAGATCACTGCGGATGCTGTCGCCGATCTGCCGGTTCCCGGTCATCACTATACCTTTGGTGTCGCGGAGGCGGCCCAGGCCCGGGGTGACTTCGAGGTGCTGGCGCAACGCGGCCGGCGGGTGCTGCGTGTGCATTTGGGGGATGATATTACGGCCGGCCTGGCGCAGCTGGCCGGTCTGCTTGACGACCAGGCAGGTTGATAGTGGAATTATCATTTGTAAATAACATCTTGAGAAATCCGCAATATCCCGGTTTCACCGCAAAGGCGCAAGGAACGCAAAGATTTTCTGGATACAACCCTTTGTTTTCTTTGCGTACTTTGTGTCTTTGCGGTAAATCGTGATTAGTCAAAACATCCATTGAATCAATCTTTGCCTGACGCCAGCAAAACGGAAAAGCCAAATGGAACACCTGATCCCGCCGCACGGCGGTGCACTTTGCAACCTGGTCGTCGCGGAAGACCAGGCCGAGACGCTCAAGACCGAATCCGGCGACTATCTGTCCATTACCCTCAACCAGCGCCAGTTGTGCGACCTGGAACTGCTGCTGAACGGTGGATTTTCTCCCTTGCGGGGTTTCATGGGGCAGGCGGCCTATGAGTCGGTAATCGATACGCTGCGTCTGCCCGACGGCACGCTATGGTCCATTCCCGTGACGCTGGATGTCCCGACCCGTCAGGCGGAGAAGATTGAACCCGGCATGCGGCTGGCACTGCGCGATGGCGAGGGGTTCATGCTGGCGGTGTTGACGGTTACCGACAAGTGGCAGCCCGACAAGGAGCGCGAAGCCGGGAAGGTCTACGGGACGACCTCGACGGCGCACCCCGGGGTGCGCTACCTGATGGAACAGGTGCATGACACCTGTATCGGCGGCAGTCTGGAAGGTGCCCAGCTTCCCATTCATTTCGATTTCGAGACGCTGCGCGATACACCGCAGGAGTTGAGGCATTTATTCGACAAGCTGGGCTGGCAGAACGTGGTCGGATTTCACACCTGCAAGCCGATGCATCGCCTGCACCGGGAGATCACCCTGCAGGCCGCCAGACAGGCACAGGCCAATATCCTTATCCATCCTTCCGTCGGCATGACCAAGCCGGGCGATTTGCACTACTACGCGCGGGTGCACTGCTACCAGGCCATTCGCCATCATTATCCGCACAACATGGCGGTCCTGTCCCTGTTGCCGTCGGCCGTGCGCATGGCCGGACCGCGCGAAGTGCTGCTGAATGCCATAATTCGGCAGAATTACGGCTGCTCCCACATGATTGTCGGCCCGGAACATGCCGCGCCGCCCGGGGTGCGCGAGGATGAACGGCGCTTCTATCCCCGCTATGCAGCCCAGAATATGATGGAGAAATACCAGGATGAGCTGGCCATACGGATGGTACAGGTCCGGGAGATGTGCTATCTCCCGGACAGTGAGGCCTTCCTGCCGGTCGAACGGATTTCCAGGGAGGGCAAGCACGGCGTCAGTTTTACCGAGACGGACCTGAAGGAACACCTCGAGCACGGGCAGGAAATCCCGCCCTGGTTCTCCTACCCGGAGGTGATCGCGGCGCTGCGCAGGGTCTATCCACAGCGCAGCCGCAAGGGACTTACCCTGTTTTTTACCGGCCTGTCGGGTTCGGGCAAATCAACGCTGGCCAAGATCCTGTATGCCAAGTTCATCGAGGAGGGAGGGCGCCCGGTCACGCTGCTCGATGGCGACGTGGTCCGGCTGAACCTCTCCAGCGAGCTGGGCTTCTCGAAGGAGCACCGCAATATCAACGTGCGCCGCATCGGCTTCGTGGCCAGTGAAATCACCAAGAACGGCGGCATCGCCATCTGCGCGCCGATTGCGCCCTATACGCAGATGCGGCGTGATGTGCGCGAGCTCATCGAGCAGCACGGGGCATTTATCGAGATTCATGTGGCGACACCCCTGGAGGAGTGCGAACGCCGTGATCGCAAGGGGCTGTATGAAAAGGCCCGCAAGGGGATCATCCCGGAATTTACCGGTATCAGCGATCCCTACGAGCTGCCGGAACACCCGGAGGTGCGGGTCGACACCACCGGCCGGAGCCCCATGCAGGCCGCCCAGGAAATCATGCTGTATCTGTTGCGTGAAGGTTATCTGAACCTGGAGGATGAAGCGCCGAAAGGCGATCTCATGTAAGCTGTGTCCGTGAGTTTCATAACGCAGCGCAAGAGGAAAATCCTGTCCGGTTCACTTTCCGGTGCAGGTTCGGGGAACGACACATGAATGTCGTGATGATCGGTTCCGGCTACGTCGGGCTGGTATCCGGCGCCTGCTTCGCCGAGTTCGGCGCGCATGTTACCTGCATCGACGTTGACGAGGCGAAAATCGAGCGCCTCAATGCAGGCAGGATACCCATCTACGAACCGGGTCTGGATGATCTGGTTGCCCGCAATGGCGCCGCCGGCCGCCTGCAGTTCACAACTGCCTATGATCCGTCTGTCGGTGAGGCGGATCTGGTCTTCATCGCCGTCGGCACGCCGACACGCCGGGGTGACGGCCATGCCGATCTGGTATACGTCTACGAGGCTGCCAGGCAGATCGCCGAACACCTTTCCGGGTATACCGTCATCGTCGATAAGTCGACCGTGCCGGTGGGGACCGCACGCCAGGTCAGACGCATCATCGGCGAAGCGAATCCGGATGCGGACTTCGATGTCGCCTCCAATCCCGAGTTCCTGCGCGAGGGTGCCGCAATCGGCGATTTCATGCGCCCCGACCGCGTAGTGCTGGGCGTGGAAAGCGAACGGGCAGAGGCGCTGCTGCGCGAACTCTACCGGCCGATCAACCTGATCGAGGCGCCGATACTCGTGACCGGCCTCGAAAGCGCGGAACTGGTGAAGTATGCCTCGAATGCCTTTCTCGCGACCAAGATCAGCTTCATCAACGAGATTGCCAACCTCTGCGAGCTCGTGGGAGCGGACGTGCATGCCGTGGCGAGGGGCATGGGGATGGACAGGCGGATCGGCGGCAAGTTTCTCCATCCCGGGCCCGGCTACGGCGGTTCCTGTTTCCCCAAGGACACGACGGCCCTGATCCGCATCGCCCAGGAGCATGGCGCTCCCTGCCGCATCGTCGAGGCGACGGTGGAAGTCAATGCCGCACAGAAGGCGCGCATGGTGAAGAAGATCAGGGAGGCACTGGGCGGCAGCGAGGCGGGCAGGACGATCGCCGTGCTGGGATTGACATTCAAGCCGGAGACGGACGACATGCGGGATGCGCCGGCGCTGGCGATCATCCCCAACCTGGTCGACAAGGGGGCGATTGTCCGGGCGCATGACCCACAGGGTATGGAGGAAGCAAAACAGCTGTTACCCGGGCAGGTCAGTTATTTTGATGATGTTTACAAGGCGGTTACCCATGCAGACGCCATCGTGCTCTTAACTGAATGGAATGAATACCGTGGACTGGACTTTGAACGCCTCAGGGAGTTGATGCAAGGCAAGACCTTTATTGATCTGAGGAATGTCTATGAAAGGCGATATGTATCGGATAATGGTTTCAGTTACCATTGTATCGGAAGATAGCTCTTCAAGAGCTGTTTTTTGCAAACTGTATCCGACAGGCGCCAGGGCATCAAAGGAATAACCTGTGAAACAGGTGCTGATTAACAAGCTGTCGGACAAGTCCGCGATTATCGCGATTGCAGGGCTTGGGTATGTTGGGTTGCCGCTATCCATTAGTTTCGCAAATTCGGGTTACAAGGTTGTTGGTTTTGATATCGATGCATCCAAGGTCGCCTCCATCACGGAAGGGAAAACATACATCAGGCATATTCCGGATGCCGATATCAGTGGTGCGGTGTCCAGGGGTTTTGAGGCCACGACGGATTTTTCCCGTGCCGCTGATACAGATGCACTCATTATATGTGTGCCAACACCGCTCGATGATCACAGAGAGCCGGATCTTGGTTTCGTGATCCATACCATGGAGTCACTGGTTCCCTATTTGCACAAAGGGCAGGTCATCTCACTGGAAAGCACGACTTATCCGGGTACTACTGATGAAGTGTTGCGACCGATGCTGGAGGATGCGGGCTTCAAGGTGGGGGCTGATATCTTCCTTGTTTATTCCCCCGAAAGGGAAGATCCCGGCAACAGGCAATTTACCACACGTATGATTCCAAAGGTTTGCGGCGGAGATACCCGGGCTTGCAGGGAAGTAGGTTTGTCTCTTTACCGGCAGGTGATCGATGAGGTTGTGCCGGTGAGCTCGACCCGAACAGCCGAGATGGCGAAGCTGCTGGAGAATATCCACCGGGCGGTCAATATCGGTCTGGTGAATGAAATGAAGATTGTAGCGGACAGGATGGGCATTGATATTTATGAAGTTATTGATGCTGCTGCGACCAAGCCTTTCGGGTTTGTTCCATACTATCCGGGGCCCGGCCTGGGGGGGCACTGCATTCCCATTGATCCGTTCTACCTGACATGGAAGGCGCGTGAATACGGCATAAACACCCGGTTCATCGAGCTGGCAGGTGAGGTCAACAGCGCCATGCCAATGTGGGTTGTCAACAAGGTTGCCTACGGACTGAACAAACACAAAAAGGCGATTAACGGCAGCCGCATTCTTGTGCTGGGGATAGCCTACAAGAAAAATGTTGATGATATGAGAGAATCGCCATCAGTTGCCATGATGGACGAATTGCAGCGTCGGGGTGCGCTGGTCGAGTATTCCGATCCCCATGTTCCGGTATTTCCAGGTATGCGCCGTTACAGCTTTGACCAGTCCAGTGTACCATTAACGGCCGAGAATATTTCTGCATTTGATTGCGTGGTTATCGGTACGAACCATGACGCGTTTGATTACGATAGGCTCCTGGACAGTGCAGTGCTGATTATTGATACGCGGGGCGTGTATCGTGACGAGTATGAGAACGTTGTCAGGGCCTGACGCGGAATTTTGCATGATATGTTTGTCGGTCAGTTCATATAACTGATTTTGTATCCTTCTATGAATATACTGGGGATTTCAGCCTATTACCACGATAGTGCCGCAGCACTGGTGAGTGATGGCGAGATCACGGCGGCAGCCCAGGAAGAGCGCTTTTCGCGCAGGAAGCATGATGCACGGTTTCCGGGGCAGGCAATCTCGAGTTGCCTGGCGCAGGGCGGTATCACGCTTGCCGATGTTGACGAGGTGGTCTTTTACGACAAGCCGCTGGTGAAGTTCGAGCGCTTGCTGGAGACCTACCTGACCTATGCCCCGCAGGGCTTCCGCTCCTTTATAGCGGCGATGCCCGTATGGTTAAAGGAGAAACTCTATCTCAAGTCCACTCTGAAGAAAGAGCTGGCGGCGCTGGGCGACATGAAGGTGAAAAACCTGCCCGGGCTGCTGTTTGCCGAGCACCATCAGTCGCACGCGGCCTCGGCGTTTTACCCGAGCCCCTTCGAAGAGGCCGCGGTGCTGTGTCTGGATGGCGTGGGGGAATGGGCGACGACCTCGGTGTGGCGGGGCAAGGGGCATGAACTGACGCCGTGCTGGGAGCTGGATTTCCCGCATTCGCTCGGGATGTTGTATTCGGCCTTTACCTATTACACCGGTTTCAGGGTCAATTCTGGCGAATACAAGCTGATGGGACTGGCGCCGTACGGGGAGGCGAAATATGTCGACCGGATATTCGAGCATCTCATCGATCTCAAGGACGATGGCACCTTCCGCCTGAACATGCATTATTTCAACTATGCCACCGGCCTGACCATGACCAACAGCCGCTTTGCGGACCTGTTCGGCGGCCCGGCTCGCGCGCCGGAAACGAGGATTGGGCAAAAGGAAATGGATATCGCGCGTTCCATCCAGGAGGTGACCGAGGAGGTGGTGCTGCGCCTGGCGCACACGGTGCACGGCGAGCTGGGCAACGACTACCTGTGCCTGGCCGGCGGGGTGGCGCTCAATTGCGTGGCCAACGGCCGTATCCTCCGGGAAGGCCCGTTCAGAGACATCTGGGTACAGCCGGCCGCGGGGGACGCGGGCGGGGCGCTGGGTGCGGCCCTGGTGGCCTGGCACCAATACAATGACCAGCCGCGCCGGGTGAACGGCCACGACCACATGCGCGGCTCCTATTTGGGGCCGTCCTATACGGATCAGGAAATCGGGACCCGGCTGGACGGACTGGGCGCCGTCTATGAGCGTCTGGAGGAGGCCGTTCTGCTGGATCGACTCAGTAAAATCCTGGCGGATGAGAATGTGGTTGGCTGGTTCGAGGGGCGCATGGAATTCGGCCCGCGGGCGCTCGGTGGGCGCTCCATCATCGGCGATCCGCGCAGCGAGAAGATGCAGTCGGTGATGAATCTCAAGATCAAGTACCGCGAGTCCTTTCGTCCGTTCGCCCCGGCGGTGCTGGCCGAGGACGTCGGGGAGTATTTCGAACAGGACCGGCCCAGTCCCTACATGCTGATCGTCGCCCCGGTGCAGGACGCCCTGCGCATACCCATGAGCGACGAGCAGCAGCGGCTGTTCGGGGTAGAGAAGCTGAACGTGAAGCGCTCACAGATCCCGGCGGTCACGCACGTGGACTATTCGGCCCGCGTGCAGACCGTACATGCGGACACCAATCCCCGGTTCCATGCGCTGCTGGAAAAATTCAAGGAGCGAACCGGCTGCGCTGTGCTGGTGAATACCTCCTTCAATGTGCGCGGCGAGCCGATCGTCTGTACTCCGGAAGATGCATACCGCTGCTTTATGCGCACGGAAATGGACTATTTGGTGATCGAGAATTACCTGCTGGCGAAGCCGGATCAGCCGGCGTGGGAGAAGGACGAGTCCTGGATGCAGGAATTCGAGCTGGATTGACGATGACAAGCCTGCACGCCTATTCCGCACCCGACAAGCAGGAACTGCGACAGTTCGGACTGGTATTTGCCGGGGGGCTGATGCTCTTCTTCGGCCTGCTGATTCCCTGGCTGTTCGGCAGGCCATGGCCGCTGTGGCCGTGGATCGGGGCGGCGGCCTTTGCCGGCACCGGGCTTCTGCTGCCGGAAGGGCTGCGGCCCCTGTACTGGTTGTGGATGAAGCTCGGCCATGCCCTGGGCTGGTTCAATACCCGTATCATCCTGGGGCTGGTATTCTTTATCATATTTACACCGGCTGCCTTGCTGTTTCGCCTGTTCGGCAAGGATCCGCTGCAGCGCAAGCGGGATGAGGCTGCAACAAGCTATCGCGTGCCCAGTGAAGAGCTGCCGCGCGAACGACTGGAGAAACCGTTCTGATGCTGGATTTACTGAAAGACCTGTGGTCATTCATGAAGGTGCGCAAGAAATTCTGGCTGGCGCCCATCATCATCGTGCTGTTGCTGCTCGGTGCGCTGATCGTCCTGTCGCAGGGATCCGCCGTGGCACCGTTTATCTATACATTATTCTGATTGGGGGTGTTCCGCAGCCGGCGGAAGGGCGGAGCTGTTTCAAGCGATCAACATGGCCATTTTGTGGCCAGCATTGGCTCCACCAATTATATTGGTATTGATTCCGGTTGCTGATGTGAAATCCAGAAAGGCGCGGAACTCATGCATGACATCTGCGAATTCATCGAAAATAAGGAGGTCTCCGGTCTTGAGTATCGGCGCGAGGTGGATGAGTGCATAGAGGGTTGCACTGTAGAGGTCGCAGTCGATATGTATGATTAATCGCTCCTCTGCCCGTTCGAAGGTTTTGAGAAATCCTGGCAGTGTTTCCTGAAACAACCCCACCTCGAAGCTGCACCGGTTATCATTTACGTCCGGTGTAATGCCGCCCGTCGAAAATGTACCTTTTGATATGTCACCCCACTGCTCCGGCAATCCCCTGAAAGTGTCAAAGCCATGGAAGCGCGAGGAAGTGTTGCGATTGCCTTTTAGCCACCATCTTATGGCGCTGCCTGTCGCCACCCCGAATTCGAGATAGGTGATTTCGGAATCGTGAAGCCCGTAAAAATCAGCTATATGCTCGTATAAATGATAACGGTTGTGTCTCCCGAATTCCTGTTCGGTAGGGATCAGGTATTGTTTGACATGATGATCTCGATACCACCTTGCGTACTTGAATGTATAGGCCACAGGCAGCAGGAAGCGGGTAACTGGTTCGCACCATGCGGGTAACGGATTGCCCAGGAATGCAAGCCCGATGATCTGTTTAAGCCTTGTTTTTATTGGGATATCCATGCTATTTTGGATAACTGTTGGGCGCAGCATCCCCGGAATTGTAATCAACCAGGCATAACTCTACCATACTGCAGCCAGCGGGCAGAACCGGAAACAGTCCCGAAATTGAACATCTTTCTTGCAATACTTTATTTCACCGCTCATGCCAGGATTATATGCGCATTGTGCGTAGACCAAAGGTGCCTGTGAAGAACATATCGTTCCACCCCGGCGATGCCCGTCACCAGGGGCTTTATAGCGGTGCCGCAAGGAAATGCAATGAATGAAAATATCAGGCATTTGCCAGCCGGAGCGATAACCATCGATGTAGAGGACTGGTTCCACATATTGGATACCCCGGCGGTTCCTGATATTTCAAAATGGGATTCGTTCGAGTCGCGCGTGGCCCAAAACATGAATCGGATTCTGGATCTGTTCGCTGAACAGGGTGTGCGGGCGACCTTTTTCTGGTTGGGCTGGGTGGCGGAGCGTCATCCGCAATTGGTGCTGAGGTGCATACATGAAGGGCATGAAATTGCCAGTCACGGCTATGGTCATGTATTGGCCTATCAGGTAGGACAGGAAGCATTTCGTGATGATATCCGGAGGGGCAAACAGATTCTTGAAGATATAACGGGATACCCGGTCGCAGGTTTCAGGGCGGCTGGATTCGGTATCACGGGCGATGCAGCCTGGGCATTCAATGAAGTACGGGCTGCCGGTTATCGATATGATTCAAGTGTATTTCCCGGTAATCGCGCCCATGGCGGCCTGCCAAGCGCCAGGCTGGAAGCCCATGAGATAACAACCACCAGCGGAGATCTCGTTGAATTTCCGGCATCAATACTACCCGTCATGGGACGAAGGCTCAGCCTGTTTGGGGGGGGTTATCTAAGGTTGTTTCCAATGTGGCTGATACGATGGGGTATCACCAGGCTGGACCGCACAGGGCGCCCGGTTATCGTCTACGCGCACCCGCGCGAGGTGGATCCCGACCATCCACGGTTACCCCTTGGTCCTCTGAGGCGGTTCAAGTCTTATGTAGGATTGAAGAGCACCCTGCCCAAGCTGCGTAATTTGTGCCGTGAACTGGAACTTCAGACTCTGGGCCAGATGGCAGACCGGATATTGAAAGAACATAGTGGCGGCCACAGTACAAGGCCTTGATTACACCGATTGCATCTGTTGATGAAACGATTTACATGCCTGGTTGAGATATCCCTGCGATGCGCATGCAGTGGTATTTCACTCATGACAGGGGATTTATCCGGCTGTTTCCCGCTTAGCATTATTCATACCTAAAGAATATGAGCCGAGGGGAAACAATAGCGATTTTCGATTTCGACAAGACCCTGACAACGAAAGACAGTTTCCTTCTTTTCAGCCTGTTTGCCGCGCGGACACTGCATGAGAAGATCGTTGTCCTGGGTCTGGCAATACTGTGCAAATTCGGGTTTTTGAGTAATGGCTCATACAAGGGCCTTGTTCTTGACCACGTCTGGCTGGACCGGGAAATAGGAGAGAAGCAGGAGTTGCTGCGGTCATTCCAGACTGAACTGAAGAGCATCGAGAACCGGACTGTGGTGAACATGCTCATGCAGCATCACGATAACGGCGACACGGTGGTTGTACTTTCTGCATCACCCGGTTTTTACCTGGAATCACATGTACATTCATGGACTGCCGATGCCATTGTACACGGTAGCAGCCTGGCCGATGCAGATGGAAGGATTACGATTGATAATCTCTACGGGGAAGCCAAGGCCAGAATAGCCCGTGACCTGATCAATCAACATGCGCCTTCGCGCGTCATTGTGTATACAGATCACCTCTCAGATCTGGCGCTCATTAAACTGGCGACAGATGTTCGCCTGGTCAATCCGGCGCCGGGATGCCTACGTGCCCTGAGGCAATCCTCGATCCCGTTTGAAATTGTATTTCCATGAGCGACCTGGCCGGTACATCTGCGCTGATAACCGATATCGAGCGCAGGAAAGCGTTACCAATTATTCGTGCTCTGGGTAAAGAGCATGTGCGGGTGATCGGAATATCCAGCCAGCGGTTGCCGATGGGGCAATTTTCACGCTACTGCCAGAAGGTTTATCAGTGTCCGGATTACCGGTACTCTCCAGACAAGTTCCTGTCCGCGCTGGAAGAAATATGCGCCAGGGAGAAGCCGGATGTCCTTTATCCGCTGGAGGATGTCACGGTCTCGCTCTGCGTCAATGCACCCGAACGCTGGACCCCTTATACAAACGCATTGCTGCCGGGTATGGCGGCTCTGGATACCGCCTCCGACAAGTGGAAGACGTTGCAGGCAGCCATGGAGTTAGGCATCCCGGTCCCGAAGAGTTTTTGTCCGGAAAGTATGGAAGAGCTGGAAGAGATTGCTGCGGAATGGTCGCAATGGGTTATCAAGCCACGCAAGAGCAGCGGTTCACGCGGTATACGCTATGTGAATAGCGGTCATGAAATTGCGGCTGCATACCAGGAAGTTTCCCTGCACTATCCCCGTCCGATCGTTCAGGAACGAATCCCGCAAACCGGTACCGGGGTCGGTGTCTTTCTGCTGCTGGACAGGGACATGTCGGTTCTGGCTGTTTTCTGTCATCGTCGCCTGAGGGAGTATCCGGTAAGCGGCGGTCCCAGTACCCTGCGGGAGAGTTTTCGTGATAATGCTTTGATTGAACAGAGTATTAACCTGGCAAGGAAGATTGGTTGTGCGGGAGTTTCAATGGTGGAGTATAAGTATGATCCGCGAACCGGTCACTATGTACTGATGGAAGTGAATCCGAGATTCTGGGGCTCCCTGCAGCTTGCCATTCATTCCGGTGTCAATTTTCCTGTTCTCTACCAGATGGCCACACTCGGCAAACTGGTGCAGCCCGTACTGGAGTATCCATCGGGAATGATGTGCCGGTGGCTCTGGCCGGGGGACATCCTGCACTTCCTGTCAAATCCAGATAGATGGCAGATGAAGCCGGGCTTCTTCCGGTTTCGTCAACCCAATCTTGCGTATGACATAATTTCAAGGGATGATCCTTGGCCGATGCTGGGTATATTACTGGAGGCGCTGCGCAAATTATGGAACAGGGAACGGTGACGGCGTTCTTCGCGGCGTGTTGAGCGAGGCTTTGATGAATAACAGCTTGCTTGGTATCCCCGTGGGTGTGCCGTCCATGGATGAGGCGCTGAGCAGGGCATTGTCGGCTATTGACAGGAAGGTGCCGCAGATTGTTTTTAGCTGTGCAATGGCGCATTCCATCAACACGGCCCAGAAAGACCGCGAGTTCCGTGAAGCGCTGATTGACTCGGACATGGTGGTGACCGATGGTGCGGGTGTCGCCCTCATGGGGCGACTGGTCGGACTGGATCTTGGCGAGAGAATTGCCGGCGAACAGTTTTTTCTGGCGCTCATGCGTGCCCTTTCCGAGCGCGGCAGAGGGCGGATCTTCTTCTTCGGCTCAACAGACAGGGTACTGGAGTTGATACGCAAGCGCTTCGCACAGGAGTTTCCGGAGCTGGAAGTATGCGGGACACTCGCTCCACCCCTGTGGCCTTGGCCTGAAGACACGGATCAGCGGATGATCCGGGAGATACGCGAAACGCAACCGGATGTCCTGTGGATAGGTCTGGGTGCCCCTAAACAGGAAAAGTGGGCATACCGGAACCGCCATGCACTGGGGACGCCCCTGATCGGCTCAATAGGGGCTGTCTTTGACTACTTCGCGGGGACTAATCCACCCCCGCCCGGCTGGGTCCGGCGCTTCGGTCTGGAAACCCTCTATCGTTTCATCAGGGAACCACGCAGGCTCTGGCGCAGAGTCTTTATCTCCAATTCACAGTTTGTTACTAACGTCTTGTTAACACATTTCCTGCACATGCGGCGATAGGCATGCATGAGTTGCGCGTTGAATGGCATTTAACACATCGATGATTTGCGTAATCTCCATCATGAATCTACGGCAATGCATCAGATGTTGTTATTTTCCGCATCCAGGATGGCCATGGCATCCGATCAGGGTTAATCCGCAACAAGCATATTCTCACGGGTCGAGAGCAGGCGGGAGGTGTCTGCGAAAGGGTTCCAGACCAGTTTATTTGCAATAAAACAGCCTGGTGGCGAGTCTTTTGCTGCCGTAACCAGGCCTCGGGGCAGACTTTTTTCACCAATGCGGGCCTGGTGCTTGATCATGGCGGCTATCTGACTTGCTTTGGCGCGATCCTGGCCGGGGACCGTCCTGTTGGATTGTATCAACGACTCTGTTTTGTTCCCTACTCCGTCATGACACTGGATGGGATAATCGCTGAAATAGGGCCAGTCTACCAGATAGAGTTCGTGCAACAGCGCCTCCTGGTTGTCCGAAATCCGGCCGCGGGCCCGGGTGCCCATGTGAATATCATTGTCTTCCAGATACCGAATCACCCCGGCACGGGTACCTTCGGGATGCGATCCGGCGATAATCACCCTTCCGTTACGTGCGCTGATTACGAAACCCTGTGGCCCGGCATAATCAAGTTCACTGTGGTTAATTGCGCCAGAGGCGATTGCTGCAGCGGGCCCTATCATGATCACATTACCCAAGTCAGGTGACGGTACCAGCCCGGGCGGGTTGATGGGAAGAGTGATGCCATAATACATTTCTATTGATTTCTGCAATGCTTCTGATGTGTCCTTTTCATTCAGAGCGTCCTCTTCCGCGGTGACGATTGCGAAAATCGGGCTCAGGATTCTATGTTCCGTGAATGTCCGGAACCGCTCACTGATTCCCCTTTGCGTGTAATTACCCTCCAGTTTCCCTTGATGCCTCCCGCCTTTTGTGAGTTTCCTGTAATTCTTTCCAACCTGTCTTATTATATCGGCGCCATGCGGGATGTTTGCCCTGAAATGGGTCAACCAGAGTGTTTCATGCGGTAATGGAACAAGATCCGTGTAACGGGATTTGTTGTTCGCTTCCATTCCCAGCAGGGTGATGCTCGTATCCGTGACATTCGGATAGGGATAGAAGATATCCTGTGGCCATATGTCAAGGGCGATATCGTGTATCAGCCCGTCCCAGGAATCCGGATTGAAGCGTGTGCCACGGTAGTTCCGCAAATCGACACGTATGATCTGTTCGCCCGGGTTAAGGTGAAAGTCACTTCTAATCTTGTCCTGTTCGTTGATATAAAGGGTAACCGGTACGGCGCTGGTTGAATACAGATGAACATCGATGAATGGGAGTCCCTTTGCGTCAAGAGGAGGATTAAAAATCCTTGCAGCATGAATTCTGCCGGCATGCACGTTAATATTGCCACGTTCTATGACCGGCATGGCACTGAATTCGGCCCTGATCCCGACCCCTTCGATATCCTTATCCGGAAACAAGGACAATCGCACTGGCTTAACGTCTGTGGCCAGATCAGACGGTATGCTGGTGATTTCCCAGTTATCAGCATCATTCGCACCTGTAAAAGAGATGGTCAGTGCACGGGTGGGGCGGGTAGGGAATGAATGGCGTTCATGGCGGAGCTTCTTTAACACGTTGTCGAAGCTGCCAATCGACCCGGCTATGCTGGACTGATATGCGCTAACTGCTGCATTTTTCCTGTGTTTTATCGCATGCCTGTTATTTAACAGCTGAGAGATGTTTTTTTCAATATCATTCGCCATGCGGCGCATGGTGTTTTTATTCAGTCCTGCTTCCTCATAGCCCTCCAGGATTGTCTGTTGCAGCTCGATATAATGGCGGTAAAGGCTTGCAAGCCTCTCGACACCCATTTCAGACTTGCGGCCCTGGTCCAGGATAGAAAATAATCCGTCTGCCACACCTCCAAGAATGCGTAATCGCATTTCCGTATCCGCTGTACCCGCGATCTCTTCTGCACTATTCAGTATCGGCAATGCGGCATCGACAAAAAGCGGTTCTCCCAGGAAAAAACGGCTGGTATTTGAATTGTGTTCTACTGCATCTCCTCTGAGGCGCCAGTATTGTCCCATTGGACCGGCCGCCTGACCGTAGTATACCAGGATAAACTCATCTATCAGTTCTCCTGTATCCAGTGTCGGGTCCCACAGCAGCTGACTGCTTACCCATTGCAGAAGATCGCCCCTGGGATTATTGAGGTACATCCACCGTACATTGTTTTTGGCAAGAAATTTGATTCGTTCCGCCGTGCCGTAAACCCAGCTTCCAGGATAATCATAGATACCTATCTGCCCAGGGAAACGGCTGGACCAACCCATGAACTCTTCCATCGCCGTGACATTCAGGGGATGTGCGAATCCAGCGGCCGAAGTGGTCCGTGAAGTCCAGTACCAGGGGGCATACATGACGAGTACATTAGGCTCCAGCGATTGCTCTACCGGGGGTTTGATCGTTCCCTGATATGCGCTCGTCATCAGGACCTTGTCAGGGTGCTTGCTTCCGATGGCACGGGCTACGCTGTTGACCCAGCGCAGCAACCGGTCCGTATAGTAGTCCGGGATCGGATCTTCAGGCGCGCAATTCGGGCAGCGTGATTCCGGTACATCTCCATTTGAGATCGCAAAATAGCGCCGGCCAGGCTGGGATTCTATCCAGGACAGCGCGCGTTCCGCTGCAATCTTGTGTACTTCGGGTTCGCACATGCAAAGCGACACACGCAGGTTCGGGACGGTGGTGAACCAGTCCCTGGCCTGTTTTTCAGCGTAGAATTCGGGATGTTTCTTGCCATACAGCGCCATTGGGACCAGATAGGCCGCCGTGTGATCCCAGGCCAGATAACCCCTGTCCTTGAAGAATTGCTGATCCCGGGCGAACCGAAGATCCCCGAGTGCATATTCACGGATGGTGCCGCCGAATCGTCCGTGATCCAGGTAATCCCTCACATCACGGTGTTCAAAAAACGGTCTTTCGGATATTGAAAAAGGCTCAAGCACGCCGTTGTCGCGAGGGGTGAAAACCTCGAGGCCGTTACCATATTCCCAGGGATAGATCCTGAGTCCGATCTTTCTGAGAAAAGCATATGTCGCGTAGATCGTTCCCTGCGGCCCGTAACCGGCCAGCGCGACGCGGTTTCCACGCCCTTTCATAACATAGCCGTCATAGCTGACGGCGTCCACCTCGTCTTCAGTGATCATTCCAGAGGCAATTGCATATTCACGCCCGATCAGAATACCGGTGTCCCCGGGGCTATTGTCATCGATATGTAGCTTCAGCCGGTATCCATACAGCTCCTGCAGCCGTTCTTGCAGGATACGGGCCATCGCCAGGTCCCTGTTGAGAACATTGGTTTTGACAAAGATATTTTTCAGACTGGAAAGTCGTATCATCTGCGGCTCATCAGTCGATGAACCGCTATTCGCGGCGATTGCCGTCCACGGAGCCGCAACGGATAAAATCATTGTGGAGAGCAGGATCCACCTGACGACGCGGTCAATGCCTGTATCAAGCCAAATATTGATCTGTCTCACGGGAGACAAGGAGGGCAGGCCGGCCAGGAGGATCAGCATGCCTGCTTCAGTTGCATGGCACGGCTGCGGGCAGGGCTATAGAATGGACTATTATACATAACTCATTCTATATATTATGATTTTATTCAATTTAGACTGGATTCAAGATGTGCCGTGTCTATTCCCAACCTTGAATCAGGAAGGTATATGTAGTAATAGTATAAATATACTGAAAATCATATTTAACAAATAATTGAAGCAGGCTTACCGAAGGGATGCGGCCGCATGTCCGGTTGTGCCGTTACGGAAGGTATTCATCGGCAGGGTTACACATAATGTAAGACATCTGTAAGCGCAAGTTGGGTAAATTCCCTCTGACAGTCGGTATTGCCTTGAAAGCACCGGAGGCGTAGAGCATTCCGACAGGCACGCAAACAAATGAAAATAATAACGAACAAGTCACTGTGAGTGATGAATAACGATGCACAAGACTAGAACAGCATTATCTAGCGTCATCTCGCTGCTCCTGTTTTGGGCTTCAATGACGGTATCAGCTGGCCCATTCATGCAGGATGCCGGTCCCGCGGGTATCGTTTCCATTGAAGTCGAGAATCAGGATGGCAGCACGGTAGCACCGGATGGTCATGAATGGCTATCAGCCGGTACCGCCTTTCCGGGTTATTCTGGAAATGACGCCCTGCGCGCACTTCCCGAAGATTCAGTAAACAATAATTCCGGGTATACGACGCAAAGCCCACGCCTCGATTACCAGGTTACCTTCGTAAGGCAGGGCACCCATTACATATGGGTGCGCGCATATGCACCATCAGGCACGTCGAATTCCCTGCACGTCGGTCTGGATGGCCAGGGGGCTGTCACAGGTGAGCGGATAGACGTTTCCGTTACTGGTAACTACGTATGGACCAACCAGCTGATGGGAGGTGGTCAGCCGACCCTGACAGTCGGTTCTGCAGGGGTGCACATACTGAATGTCTGGATGCGCGAATCAGGCACCGTAATCGACAAGATCGTCCTCACGACCGATCCTGGTTATATACCCACGGGTAACGGTCCGGACGAGACACTGCCTCCGCCACCGGACACCGGCGGACTGGTGCCATTGCTTCCAGGATTCGACCGGGTCAGCGATGAGGCATGGGACAGGACGGCGGTACGAAAGGTCCTGCATGCCTTTGCCTACGGGGGGCAGGCGTGGGATTCGCAGATCACCGCGTGGGCCGATATGGCGCCGGATGAAGCAATTGTGGAGATGCTGACTTTTGATGAGCACAATACATTGCTTTCACCGGTCAATCCCGATGATTATGATCATTTGCAAACCCGCGATGGTTCATTGACGGCCTTGTCAGATTTCTGGGCCTCGAATGACCTACTCAATGGTACGCCGGGAGTACGCCGAAAGGCCTTTACCAATATACGCAATGTCTGGGTGCGCTCGGCAACTAGTCATGGGTTGAATCCGTTTCGCAGCAAGATCGGCTTGTGGGAAACGAACTACCATATGGCAACGAACTTGCTTCGCACCACTGAATCCCCGATGTATCCGTACTATGACAATATTATGGATTCCCTGGCACAGCAGACTCCTTACCAGGATGTACTAAGTTCGGCTTCATTGTCAGCGGCTGTCGCGTTGCAATATGGCCACAATAATAACCGGTATATCGACGGACAGTGCCTGTGTAATGAAGACTTCGCGCGGGAATATTATCAGCTGTTCTTCGGAATTCTTGGAAATAATGATCCGGATTATCACGAATCCGTGACGATCAAGAATACGGCAAAAGCTCTTACTGACCTGACAGTAATAACTGACCCTGACAATGATTCAACCCCGCAAGTGGTGTTCGGCACCACACAGCATTATCGGGGGGTGCTGGAAATGCTCAATGTTGCGATCGGTGGTATAAAGGCAGATGAGCGAATTGAACAGATCTCGCAGTATGCGATCGAGCACCAGGAAAGTCTGGATAATCTACCTGTTATGATCATCCAGGGCTTGGCTGACGACAATCTGGACAGTCAGAAAATTGCGGCAATTCGTTCGGCCTGGGCAGCCATGCCGGAGAAGAACCTGCTGGATTTTCTGCGCTCGTACGCAATTTCAAATCTTTTTCATAACCCGGGTCGGGTCAAGTACCTGACCAGTGTCGATCGCCACCTTCTGATTACCAACAAAGTCCAGCTCAACAATAACGAAGGTTATCTTGAGCTGTATCGACCGGAATGGTTTCGCCTCGAAGGTGTTCAGGTTTTCAGGCCAGTACACAATGTATTCGGCGGTCAGACGGGACTGGAAGCGGCAGATAGTGTGGAGGTGTTCAATCGTGCTTATGACATGTCCACAGATCTGGAGTCGAAGATCCGCAAAGCATCGGGCGTCAGTTATAGACGCAGCTGGGAAAAAAACTGGGCATCAACCACCATGCACAATGGCAAGGTGTATGTAGTCGCAAACTGGCTATGGAAACGCTTTATGGCTGACGGGTTGAAGAATTTCGGCCCGCTGGAAAAAGCCCATGTGTATGCCTTGCTTGCCACGGGCAAGGACCTGGCTTACCTGATCGATCCTGATAACGCAGATCGTGTAATTACCCTTGATGAAATACAGACGGATCAGAGCCTGCTTGATCTGGTGAACGAACTGGCTCATCGGAGGGTGCCGCTTGGTGACAGTGACCCCGAAATCCGGCTCGAGGCCAACGAACGTGTCGGGATGGCTGTCAACTTTATTGTGGCAACTCCCTTTATGTTTGCACAGGAGGGCCGGTAACCTTATGAAGCGCCGGGAATTTATTATCAAGGCTCTGGCAACAGGTGCAGTATATACAATCGGCGGTCTACCGCTTTTCAGTGGCAGGGCGGTTGCAGACGGGTTTCCGTCCATATCGAACCGTATACTGGTCAATCTGATGCTTGCGGGTGGTCCGGATCTCCGACACTTGTTTCCTCCACCATTCCAGGCAATCTCTTCCGATTATGGATATCAGTACTGGCAGGCCAAGGCAAGTGCCCATGCAATTGCGCAGAATACCACAGCCTATCAATCACGTTGGGAGAATGATTATTATCACGTAAGCCACGGGGAAACGGAATTTGGCATATTAAAGACCTGTGGCTGGTTGAAGCGCATGTGGGATGCAAACAATGTGGCCATTGTGTGCAATGCAGTAGGCGGGCAGGATCGCGATCATGCGCATTGCCAGTTGGTGCTGGATCAGGGAGATCTGAGTAGCGGTAAAAACGATTTTAACAGATCGGGGTGGGGAGGACGGTTATCCGCCGTAGCGGGCGGAAACGTACTTGCATTGACACGCACTCCGAGGAAATTCTGTTATGGACCGAATCCAACAGATCCATTAGGCCATGACAACAGTAATCTGATCTCTGCGGCAGATATGCGCAACATGAGTCTGTTCAATGCCGACAGTATCAATCCAAAAATGCCACAGGCAATAATGGCAAGGGCGCTAAAGTCATATTATGCGGCTAAAAGCCAGGAGATGGATCCGGACTCCATCTACTACAGGTTTATTCGTCATGAGCAGGTTTCCCGGCAGTTTGGTGACGCGATTGATGCACGTCTTGAGGCAATCCCCGTGCCATCACCCCTGGCGACTCTTACAGAAGGCGGTCTGAATGACGCCTATTTTGGCAAGCAGATTCAAAATCTCTACGATGCCTTTGCATGTAGTGACATTCTGTCACTCAGGGTCGCTTCCCTGGAGTATGGTGACTGGGATACCCATCGGGACCAGCGCAACCGGATTGAGTCGAATCTTGAAGACCTGTTTGGCGATGGCAAGGGATTTGATGCCCTTTTCCAGGAATTACCTCCGGATGCCATTGATAATACGGTTATTGTGATTGCCGGCGAATTCGGGCGTCAGTTAAAAGCGAATGGCGATGGCGGTTGTGACCATGGACGAGGTAATAATATGCTGGTTATCGGTAATGCTGTTAATGGTGGAGTCTATGGGCAAATGTTCCCCCAGGAGGAACTGGCGCGACTGGGCGATCCCACCCCTGACATAGTCGGACTTACAGAACTGGACCATATCTTTGGTGAGGCGGCAGACTGGGTCATGCCGGGAAGTAGCGCTTCTGTTTTCCCAGATCGTTCCAGCGCAATAATCGAGCCCGGTATTTCCCTGGCTAATCTGTTTATTTAACAGACTCGATTCGAGACGGATATCATATCCTTCGTGCCAATTACTGTTACTGCAGCTGTTCCGGATATAACGGAAATTTCTTGCTGCATGTATAAAATGTCCTGCACCTGATCGGGTCGCGCCTGTTGTGCACCGATGCAAGGTTCATTCTGTAGTTCGTTTGGCAAAATGCCGCCACCCCTGTGCGTGGAATCCGTCGGATCACGATTGTCTGACCTGATCACCACGGGTATCTCAACTGATATACCCATGGCTACTCTACAGGAGCTTCTATGGGTAGTCGCAGCTAACTCCCTGTGCTTGATGCAAAATTCCCGGCAAAGTATTCTAATGATAATGCCTGTGCCGTCATGCTTAGCTTGAGACAACAAGTCGCCGGATCAAGGATCACGGCAATTGTTTGTGCATGAAAAACGTGGCCGGATTTGTCGTCTGTCAGGAGGAAAGGGGCTTGATATGATGTACCTGTTCCTGCAAGGAGCGCATATGGATAAATTCCAATGAGTAATTTATTGGAGATCATCAAGAGATCGACTCCTCGCAGCATCAAGCGGATTGTTCCTGCCAGGACCAAGGAGCAGGCGAAGATACACATTAAGACGATTGTACGCTGGTGTCAGGGCTTGAATGCGGAATCAAGAGCCCTGCCGGATTTCATTATAGCTGGTTCCCAGAAGTGCGGCACGACAACATTGTACACTCAGCTCGCCCAGCATCCAGTCGTGCGGCCCAGTCTGGATAAGGAGATCCAGTATTTCAGCTGGAATTATTACAAGGGCCAGGATTGGTATCGCTCGCACTTTCCGGTGCGCCGTGATGATACGCCCGCTTCCGGCCTGCAGCACGGTTTTGTTACTGGGGAAGCAAGTCCGTACTACATGTTTTACCCGCACGCATTCAAGCGCATCGCCGAGACTCTGCCAGAGGTAAGGATCATTATGCTTCTTCGTAACCCGGTTGACAGAGCCTATTCTTCATATCAGCACCAGTGTAACAAAGGACGTGAGACATATTCATTCGAAGAGGCAATCCGGCACGAAGACGAGAGGCTGGCAGGTGAGTCGGACAGAATAAGGCAGGACGACAGATACTTCAGCTATAAGCATGTCCATTTTTCCTATCTATCCAGGGGTATCTACGTTGATCAGATATTGAATTGCTTCGAGCATTTCTCCCGCGACAGGGTGTTGATAATCGAGAGCGGGAAGTTCTTCAGTGAAAACCCGCATGTCTACGGACAGGTGCTGGATTTTCTGGATCTGCCACCATACAACCTTAAGGCATATAAGAACACTAACAAGAGAGACTACGATCCAATGTTACCCGAGACCAGATACCGGCTCGTTGAATACTTCAGGCCTTATAATCAGCAGCTGTATCAGCTGCTGGGAGAATCCTACGACTGGGACCGATAAGCCGGTCTGCTCGATATAGGGCAAAGCAATAAAAGGTACATCAGGTGATTTTAAGTGCTTTTCAAGCCATCCATATTCCAGCCGGGTTGTTACTAATGAAGCGAGTGATGCGAATGCTGCAACGAGACTCGATCAAATATGGTCGGCATTTCCTGAGCGGCGAGTAAGATTTTACCCCCGTTGTGGTAGGTCTTGCTCATCTGCTTGCTCCAAATGGCGGTAGCATGATCAAAGCATGCTTGTAATTGATAATTTTTTAACTAACTGAATAATATTAATTTTTTAAAATGCCGCGCTTTATTGACCATATGCGTACGCTTCCATTGATGGCTCCGGTCATGCAACATTTTGCAGGAACGGGAGTTAAAAGTCGTTTCAGTAGGGGGGTGTTTTGGACAACTGTCGGAAATACTGTATTCCGACTGCTGAGTGCTCTTTCAACCATTTTCGTAGCCAGGATACTTGGTCCCCAGGGATTCGGGGAATACGGAATCGTGCAGAGTACAGTTCGGATGTTTGCTGTTTATGCGGCATTTCGTCTTGGTGCGACATCGACAAAATATGTCGCACAATACCACAAAAAGGATCCGGCGAAAGCAGCGCGCATTCTCAGATTGACACTGGATGCATCGCTTGTGACATGTGTTCTGTCGGCTCTGGCTCTTTCCCTGGCATCACCATACCTCGCACGTAACGGCCTTAACCGGCCGGAAATTACTGCAGTGCTGCTTCTTGGTGCAGTGCTGCTGTTTATACGTACCTATGGGAACATCAAGCAATATGCGCTTGCCGGGTTCGAAAACTTCAAGGGCCTGGCCAAGATAAGTGCTGTCCGGGGGGTGATGACGCTGCTTTTTTGTGTTCCTATGGCGTTTTTTTGGGGTGTCGAAGGGGCGATCAGCGGTCTGATTATCGCAGGTATCGTGGTGCTTGTTCATACTTCGTACTTTCTCAAGCGAGAAAAGAAGCAAGCCGGCTTCCCGAATGTCACCTTGCATGATGCGCTACGGGAAAAATCGATATTATGGAAGTTTGCACTGCCAGGCTTGCTGGACGGAATACTCATTTCAATGGTGTTATGGATCGGTAGAGTGCTGCTGGCCAGGGAGCAGACAGGGTATGCAGAGCTTGGGATATTCGAGGCAGCCAATCAATGGCGTACCATGGTTTTGTTGTTACCGGCTGTACTTGCCCGGGTTATGCTGCCTATTCTTTCTGAAACCCATGGCAAGGATTCCAAGGCTGAATTCAAGGAGGCATTTGGTGCCCAGGTACAGGTGATTTGCATGATCTCACTGCCACTGGCCGTTCTGGGTGTCGGCTTTTCCAATGTACTGGGTTCTGTTTTCGGGAGCCAGTTCGAGGGTACGAAGACAGTGATTTCGGTTCTGATGCTGTCAGTATTTTGTTTCTCGCTGAATCAAGCGATGAAAGAAGTATTGTTCAGTACAGGAAAGCCCTGGACAATCCTTGGATTTTATGGTGTCTGGGGTTTTGTCTTTATTGTTGCGTGTGTCATGCTCATTCCCCATAAGGGGGCGATCGGTCTCGCATTCGCGGATCTTTTGGCTGAGTCCACTGTACTGGTTATCCAGGCAACTTTCGTGGAGTTTAAGGTCGCGACAGGAACCTTGCGCAGGCATATAAGGCTGTTCTTATGGGCGGCACTGCTGCTGACTCTCGGATATACTGTTCAGAGTCATTTGACAGTGAATTTGTCAATGTCGATCACGATCGGCCTTTTTATATTGGCGATACTGCCGGCAGCGATTAAATTACGTGCCTCGTTAACGAGATCGATTTACCATTGAGCAAGATAAAAAGAAAAGTAGTCCTGATCATTTCCTGCCCTCACAGTGGTTCTACGCTTCTGGAGCTGATGCTTTGCGGTCATAAGGAGTGTGTTGGAATCGGTGAGGCCTTCCAACTGGTCGATCCAAGAAATAAACAAATCGAGGTCTTGGATATCGAGCGGTGTTCATGTGGCTCAGTGATTCCCGAATGTGTGGTATGGGGTGGTGTTGTAAAATCACTTAAAGACAACACTTATCATGATCCGGCAGACCGGTATCGCCTTATATTCGACAAGTTCAGTGAAGTATACGGGTCCGGGAAATTAATTGTTGATTCGTCAAAAGTATTGCAATCACTAGAGCTGATTCATTCGATCCCGGAGATAGATCTTCGCGTGATCCATCTTGTCAGGGACGTGCGTGGGTGGACTGTTTCAATCCAGGAAAACTACAGGCGCAATCCAGAGTATGACATGAGGCGTCTTATCCAGAGCCGGGGATTGAAAGGTATCGTCCGGTTTATCAGGCGAAGCCGCTTTTATACTGCACATTCATGGTACCACATGCAAAAATCCTTTGATCGATTTCTGAGTACAAACCAGATATCGAATTACTTGCTTAGTTACGAGGATCTCTGCATGGACCCGGAATCGGCAATCCGGGGAATCTGTGATTATCTTGGGCTCGAATATGAAAAAAATATGGTTACGCTTGCAGATCCGCAGAGCCATAATATTTTTGGCAACAGGATGCGTCTTCAGGCCGGGAAGCAACAGCGTATCTCATATGATATGCGATGGTTCTACATTCAGGATTGGGTGCTTCCACTGCTGATATTCCCCCACATCATGTCCTATAACCGGAAACTGCTTTATTCAAGAAGGAAAAGCAGAAATGAAACGATTAAAACAAGGCATAGAAGCTCCGGCAGAAGTGCCGGCCTATAATGTCGGGAGATCGCCTGAAGTCCGGCCATCGGGTGTATTTAGGCTGCTAGTCGCTGGCACAGGTTGCTTTTCACATGGGTCCGGCGGATGGTGGCGACGAGATTGTGGAAAGATCCGGTGAGAACCGTATTTTCAGAAAGCGCAGCAAGAGCCTTTCAGGGATGGTGGTCACCGATCGGATCATGCACTATGCAATCATTGCGAAGCTTACAGCTGATTGGTAAATATATCCTGTCAGGTTGCTGGTTGCCGTTTGTGAAAAAAGCGTGTTGAAAGGAATTCTGGCCAATGATCTTGCTGTCTCATGGTCGTAACCATATGCGATATATTGCAACCGAGGAAAGTTGAATGTTACCTGCATGGAAATGGTTTGCATGATAAGCAGTGAAATACTAATTATGGTTGAAGGTGGCGAATATGGCCGAATATTTCGGCGGGAAACAACGGGTCTATATGACAGATGAGTAAAACACTGAAGATTCCGCATAATCCGGTTGATCGGAGCAGGTTGCTCGATGAAATGGAAGCGGCCAGGGCGCAGGATGTTGATTGGAGGCATGGCAGAAGCTGGAGCCTTGTTTATTATGCGGGTGATGAGCATACGGATTTCCTGAAGAAGGTCTACAGTATGTTCTTCTCGGAGAATGGACTCAGCCCGACAGCATTTCCAAGCCTTCAGAAATTCGAAAAGGAAGTTGTTGCCATGGTTTTGGACCTGCTTGGCGCAACTGGCAAGGAAGTCGGCACGATGACGTCCGGAGGAACGGAAAGCATTCTGCTCGCGATGCGTGCCTACCGGGACAGGACACGGGATAATCGTCCGGAAATAAAGGATCCGGAGATTCTGGTACCGACCTCAGCCCATCCAGCCTTCCTTAAGGCTGCAAAATATTTTGATTTGAAGGCGGTCCCGGTTCCGCTGGATAAGAGATACAAGGCAGATGTTGACGCTATTCGTAACCTCTATTCTGACCAGACAATCTGTGTTGTAGCATCGGCTCCATCATTCCCGCAGGGTGTTGTTGATCCTATACCTGAGATTGCTGCTATGACAGAATCATGGGGTATCGGACTACACGTTGATGCCTGTCTTGGCGGCTTTCTGTTGCCATTCATCCGTAATCTCGGATATGAGTTTCCTGCTTTTGATTTTAACGTACCTGGAGTTACATCGATTTCCACCGATTTGCACAAGAACGGGTACACAGCAAAGGGTGCTTCTGCGGTGTTATACCGTGATCCCGGGTTGCGTCGTTACCAGTTTTTTGTGAGCGCCGATTGGCCGGGCGGACTTTATGGATCGCCCACAATGGCGGGTACCCGTCCGGGAGGTGCGATCGCATCGGCCTGGGCGGCGCTCATGTCATTGGGAATGTCAGGATACAGCGCACTGGCAAAGGTTACCATGGAGACAACAAAAGAACTCATTGAGGGCATACGCTCCATTGACGGGCTCGATATAATCGCCGAGCCGGAAATGAATGTATTTTCCTTTGGTGCGGACCATATGGATATTTTTGCTCTCGGTGATCGAATGGATAGCAAGGGATGGCGCCTGGACAGGCAAAATAATCCAGCTTGCCTGCATATGATTGCAACATCGAACCATAAGGCAATAGTACAGGAATTCCTGGTCGATCTTGAGGAATCAGTCAATGAGGAAAAAAGAGCACCTACACCCAAAGGTCGGTCAGAAGCCATGCTGTATGGTGTAACCGCCAATGCAGCATCCGGAAGAAACCCGGAAGAGGTGATTTTAACAGGACTGGAAAAGCTGTATACGCTTTAGGTTACCGTGTGTGATGAACTCCATGAACACAGCAGTAAAACAACTGGCGATACAGACAAAAAATGCATTTGATCTGTATGGGAACAGGGTTCTTTACACACTGGTAGATGGTGTAAGCAGCGAGACGAAACTGAAGTTTGCAGAAGTTTGCAAGCAACCGGAATTCCGCCCCCTGCTACAGGACATGCTTGTCAGGTTCGGCGAGTCATTACCTGTTCCATTCCGTGTTCACGGCGCAAGCATGCTCGAGCTGGATATTTCCATAATGCAGAATACAGTACTCGCGGCATTTTATATACGTTATGGCCTGGAGTTGGCAATGCTGGAAAGACGCCTGCACGGACGCAATGAGCTTGCAAGGCACCTGGTTATAGCTATATTAGGTTTTTGTACCGCAATTTCGTATCTTGATGGAATGGGTAGTGAAGATAAGAATTCAGTTGTTGATAATCTGCATCCCTGGTTAAGAGGTATTGTATCGGCGGCTCTGAAGGTAAATCCCCAATACATTTCAAGTGAAGAACTTGCAGCTATCCCTGTCTCGGAACTGGAAAAGTTACTGCAATTTCAGGTAACTCCGGCATTCGCGGGTTATTCCGACAACATGATACATTCTGCTAAGTCAGGGGCCATCCAGATTGCCAGTGATCTTCTTAGCCTGGCGTGCCCAAGCGAGCAAATTCTGACAAAGGGCGGGGATACACGGTTGCTCGTAGAAGAGCAGACCGGTCTGAACCAGTACGGATGCAGTCCAAGACCAAGGCCATGGGCGATTACCTTCTCGTCGTGTACGGCTTCCTCCATTTCCGATATAGCCTACCAGGAAGCAGAAACATTGAGGCAGGTATTGCTTGCAGAGGGTTTTAATACAGGGTTCAGGCCGGCATTCGCAGCAGAGATGGAGAATATACGCCGAAATATCTCCGAAATCTTCTCGCTTGAAAGTATGCCTGGTACGGAAATTATTTTGACATCATCGGGCACGGATGCAGAACTTTATGCACTGCATGTGGCGTTAGGATTATCAGATATGCCGGTGACGAATATTGTTATTTCTTCTACAGAGATTGGGAGTGGTACGGAGTTTGCCGCTGGTGGCCTGCATTTTGACGAGCAAACGCCTCTCGGATGGTATGTAGTCAAGGGTGGGCCGCTGGAGGGACTGAACATGGGGCGTGTTTCAGTTGAGGTCGTTGAGCTTCGCCATGAAACCGGATCGATAAGAAATACAGAAGGTCTGGATAGACGGGTGAAAGAACTGGTATCTGAGGCGGCTGAAAAAGGACGGGTGTCATTGCTGCATCTTCTGGATAGCTCGAAGACAGGCGTTGGCGCCCCAAGTATTGATGCGATAATGGATCTAAAGGAGAATTATGGTTCCTCACTTTTTATTCTCACTGACGCCGCCCAAATGCGACTGGCTCGGGAATCTTTAAAAAGATACCTGGAAAATGGCTTTATGGTAATGATTACAGGCTCCAAGTTTTTTACCGGTCCGCCATTTTCCGGCGCATTAATTATTCCATCAGAGCTTGCCAAAAGCTTTTCGAGGTTGCCATCTTTCCCGGTGGGTCTGGCCGGGTATGCGACGAAGTTCGATTTTCCACCTGACTGGGAGAGATTGGCAGTTAACATGTCGGATCAGACAAATGTGGGATTGTTACTCCGCTGGAAGGCGGCGCTGTGGGAAATGGCAGCATTTTATTCGGTCGAGCCGGAAGACCAGTACCGGACGATAAAGACATTTGGTGATGCAATTCTGGAAGCAATTGATGAAAACCCCAATCTTGAGCTTGTTTCCGCCCCGCTTCATGAAAGAGGAGCAGGTAAAACCCTGAAATGGGATCAATTGCCATCTATATTTACATTTCTTGTACTGAAACAAGCAGGAGAGACCGGTGATTACCAGCCACTTACCTACGATGAGGCACGATTAGCATATCGATGCCTCAATCTGGATATAGCAAAATTCCTGCCTGTGACCGCAACGGACCGGGAGCATAACCTGGCCGCAAAGCGTTGTCATATCGGGCAGCCGGTACGCATCAAGAAGATTGATGGAACATGGATCGGTGCACTGCGGATTGCAGCCGGTGCGCGCCTGGTATCGGGAGTCCAGTTTGACCGGGCTTTAGGCGAAACACCCCGGCGACGACTGTATACTGAAATACATACCGCCCGAGCGTTGCTGGAAAAATTATCGGTTATCACCCGATACTGGGATGAACTTTCCGGTTATGATGTCGGGCTTGGAGTCAACACGAGGCGTCCCTGATTTTACGGGTATACGGACACATTGATGCCGGATGTGCTTGTAGTGATACACAATATATACAAAAAATACATTCATTATATATATTATTGTGAGCGTAAATTAGTCCCTGCAGTATGTAAAATTATTCGTTTGCAGACCCTGTATAGTCAAGGGGAATGTGATAATTCCTGACATATATTAACGCTTCACAATCATATCTGGAGGTGTTTGAAACAATGTTGCGTGAAGCTGCAAGAAGTTTGTTTCGTGTTATGTGGAATCACATGTTTCACAGACGGCATAGAATAAAAGCAAAAAAAGCGTATGAAAACATAATCAAGCAGCCTGGGGGGACACGATTATCCAGGAGTTTGGAAAACAATATAAAAGAATATTCGATAGAAACCTTTGGGTCGACATATTTTGCACCCTGGTTATACGTATATACTGCATATCGGGGAGAATTCATTGAAGGATGGATTCCGGTAAACTATTTTGGGCTCGTAGTAATGCCCGTGGTCAATAAAAAATACTCAAGTATTGGTGATGTGAAAACCCTTTCAAGGAAGATACTTCGTACTGATCTAATTCCTGATCTGGCCTATTTTATAAATGGATCATGGTTTGATGTAAATGGACAGGAACATAACCAGAAAAATATAGAGGATAAATTATTTGAATCGCACGAAAAAGTATTTATTAAGCTGGACAGATCAAATCAGGGACGCGGAATAATTGTAAAAGACAGGCAAAGTTTTAATTCGCAAGAACTCTCAACACTGGGGGATTTTGTCATTCAGGCGCCTGTAAATCAGGCAGATTGGTTTAACGAAATTATTACCGGAAGCGTAACAACACTTCGTATCATAACGGTAAAGGTTAGAGGCAATAGCGCGATAAAGCGTGCATCACATCTGCGTGTTGGACGCACAAGAAGTCAGTTCATTATTTTCGGCGAAGCGCTGACAATTCCAATTATAGACGAGTCTGGGACATTGGCCGAATTTGCCACAGGACCAGATTGGACCAGTTACCATACTCACCCTGACACGGGCTTTAAGTTTGAAGGTCAGTGTATTCCCCAATATAAGGAGGCTGTACGTGTATGTGAACAACTGCACGATGGCATTCCCAACTTCACGGTCATCGGTTGGGATGTAGCTATTTCAAATGTGGGCTCAGTTCAGATCCTTGAATGGAATACCCATCATCCCGGGATAAAATTTCCGGAAGCAGCCATTGGCCCCTGTTTCAAAGGACTGGGATGGGAAAAACTATGGAGGCCCGCAGTGGAAAGGTAACGAGTTATGGACAAATGTGATGGCGGATACTGTTGAAGGGTAACGACTTCAGATGTTGAGATACAGACTATCCGGTAGATTAGGGGGCCATTGTAAATAGCACTGTATGACAGACTTAAATCGTTGTGTTATTGGCTATTCACTTTACACTTCTTTTCCTGTTATCGTCATAGAGAGCGAAGTGCAATCCCGCCGCCTGTTGTTATCAGCAATGCTGATTATGACGTAGTTTGAAACAATGTGATTTAACAGTATATGAATTTGACTAGGGTAACAAAGAGATATTAATAATGTTTCCTCTAGAAAATATGTCATTACGTATGCAGGACAATGCGCCGAAGCTTGTTATCAATGCAGACGACTTCGGAATGTCATCGTTGGTAAATAGCGCGATCCTGAAGGCATTTCAGGACAATCTTATATCGTCCACATCCATAATGGCTAATATGCCAGGATTTGAAGAAGCATGTATGCTAGCCAGGGATTATGGCCTGAACGGAAAAATCGGTGTGCATCTTAATCTGATCGAGGGACAACCCCTGACATCACGAATAAAGCAGTGCCCGCGTTTCTGTTGCGAAGATGAAGTATTTAATGGAAAACCCCTGCGAAGGGTGTTTCATCTGTCAAAAGAGGACATGGGTGCGGTGGAAGATGAGTTTACCGCGCAAGTCTCCGCATGTATTACGAAAGGTATCAGACCAACTCATATTGACTCTCATCACCATAGTCATACCGGATGGGCGGTCGGGTCTGTAGCCCTGCATGTAGCAAAGAAAATGGGAATATCCGCTGTTCGCCTGAGTGGTTATTTCAAGCATAAAATTAGTATTACAAAGAAAATGTACAAGGCTGCCTACAATACAAGGTTGATTGTCCATGGTTTGGCCAAAACAAGGGTTTCCTACTCTTTGCCGGTGGCAATGACCCTGAAAGAACTACCAAAGGGTATTGTGGAAATCGTGGTGCACCCTAGATTCGATGATAATGGGTTGTTAATAGACTGGGAACTGAAGGAAAATCTCAAGGAATTGCTCGGTCGGTTCAGTCAGCATCAGCTGATTTCCTATCCACACTAGTAATGTATGACCGATAGTCGTGATTAAAACGCCAGAAGTATCAGTCGTTATACCTGCATACAATAACGGAGGATCACTGGGCCGCGCTATTGAGAGTGCGCTCTCGCAGAATCCGGTATCCGTGGAGGTGATTGTCGTTAATGACGGTTCCACCGACAATACGGCGTCGGTGTGCGAGGGCTTTGGGAACAAAATTGTCTATTTTGAACAGGAAAACATGGGTCAAGGCGCGGCACGCAACAGGGCACTGGATATCGCTCGCGGTGAATTCGTAGCCTTTCTTGATGCAGATGATTACTGGCGTTCAGGCTTTCTGGACAATTGCGTTAACTACCTGCGACAACACGATTCTGTTGTAGCGGTAAGTACAGCGATAGTAGTCAGGTTTGCCAATGGCAACGAAATAATTCTACCCGCCTGCGTGCAAGGGAAGAATGGGATAACACAACCCATGGTTATTGATAATTTTTTCAAGTTTTGGGCGGAACATGATCATGTGCGTACCGGGTCAAACGTGATCAGGAGAAGTGTGATTGATGAAGCAGGGGGGCAAAGGGCGGACCTGCGTGTCAGCCAGGATCTGGAATACTGGGGTTTTATCGCAACCTTCGGCAAGTGGGGTTTCATCCCCATACCACTATGGGTTGGTAACTCGCGTGAAACAGCATCTTCTTCAGGGTGGCTTAAAAAATATGAGAAACGACGCCGACTATGTCCGACAGTTGAGTCCTGGGAGTCACGCATTCTGCCAAGGCTTTCAAAGGACGAAATATGCGCATTTGAGGTTGTCAAGGGGCGGGTCGCGGCAGGCTATGCACATAACAAGATACTTGGAGGGGATCTTGCAGGGGCGCGTAATATCGTGTCACTCTACGGTGATATCATGCCAGAAAACAAACTGACCCGGATAATCAGGCTAGGCTGGAGACTGGGTTCACCAGGATGGAGAGTCGTATGTGAACTGGTAAGGATGAGGGAACGGATAAAGGCGTTGGGTATTGCTTAATGATGCCAAGTTCCGGAACCACCAACCACTAGGCAATATGAAAATGCAAAGATATGTTGCATCGACGAGCAATGATTGCAAAAATAATCCGGCAGGCACCGGTTGGCATGAACCCCTGCTGTATTTCGGAACAGCCGGCTAGTGACAAGCGTAAATAGTAACGATTTGTTTCTCATCCGGCCGTTTCAGTTGCCTTGTCAAGGTCTTGGTCGATGCTCTCATTCCAAGAGATCTCAGCTTTTCCACACATTCCTTTGCTGGATACGGCGTTCGCGAATGCATCATGATGCGGATGTTCTTGTTATTTTTCATAACATCGCCAAGGCCGTCAATGGCCTTTATCTGTGCATCGTTGATAGTCAAGTAGACCACATCCACCTTATGGATATCGAGTTCTGATACAATATTGTCGATGCTGTCGGCCTCCACTTCTATGTCATAAGCAGTATCATCAAATTGACTGGGATAGCTGCTGATAGCATCGTCCTTTACCCGACCCCACCCCTGATAGTCTGTTGCGCTGGCGGTAAATGTTATTTTTCCGGGTCCATCCCAGATGGCTTTTGACACAAGCTTGAGATTGCTAATACCCTGAAACTCCAGACCCAGTGACTTTACGCTGGACGGATTTGCCTCTATTGCAATCAGTTTGCCGGATTCTCCCAGAACATCAAGCCAATTACGTATGGTTTTAGGCACATATACGCCGCCCAGCACCACTGTATCGCCTTCGTCTGCAAGTATCCTGATGACGGATCTCAGCCGTCCGGGAAAATACAGAAGTGAGCGTGGTCCAAATAGACGATAAATCATCTGTCCCATACGGATAAGCGTGTTCTTGATAAGGTTTTCTGCTTCCGGCATAGCTGTGTTCTCATCCGAAACCCGATTGTTCGTAAATTATCTGATAAGAGTATTTACAACGCAATACATGGTGGATGGCTTTCCAGTATATTCAGGAATCATCTCTGGCCATACAGATGTGGGCTGTTGAAATCATTCCGGTTAGCAAAGTCGTTTCGAGTCCAATCTTGATTTTCATCAGTCAGCTGCCCGGTTTGATTTTCATGTTGATGCGCGACTGTCATAGGCTTGCCTGGAGATCTATCACCTGGGGGCAGGATACGTTTGATGTGCTTAAAGGAAAAGTCATCAAAATCAACACATATAGCAGTCACCTGCGAGTCATCCGGCGAGCGTCATCGTAGATTCCCATAAGGCGCGAATAATATCTTTCTTCCGAGTATTCAGCTTTTGCCTTTTGCAGACCCGCTTCTCCCATGGTCTGGCAGAGAGCAGGCCGTTCCCATAAATATTCGATCTTATTCGCAAGGTCAGTTGCGTCGCCTGGTACGACAAGCAGGCCTGTCTTCCCGTTATCTACAATCTCTGCGATAGCACCTATATTTGATGCTATCACGGGCTTTCCACTGGCCATGGCAGTTGCGATTACATTCGGAAAACCCTCAAACCACATACTCGGAAATACAAGGATGCGACTCTTGGCAAAGAAAGTATACAGATCATCACCGGACAGAAAACCAGCGAACGAGACATTTTGTGAGGCAAGTTCTTCAATGCCCGGTATTTCGCCGGTATGGCCGGCAACGCTAAAGCGTAATCCGGGAAGTTGCCGTGCTGCATCAAGGAATGTGTTGATTCCTTTTTCGGGGCTGACTCTCCCAACGAAAGAGATCAGGTGTGCTGATGACGGGTTGTAATGTACGTTAGTGGATGGTGCGATATTCGGCAGTATCGCAATGCGTTCAGGAGCAATACCGCCATTAATGAACCGCGCTTTCTGGAATTCCGAAAGTACAACGAAAATAGAGACATTGTCTCTGATCATTCCCGTAATCCTGGCAAAGGCATTACGTGCGGAATAACCAATACTCTTGAACAGATCGTCTTCGCAATTCTGAACTATGCATTGCCACTCGCGCCCACCAAGACACCGCTCACATACCTTTCCATGAACCATATGCAAGCCGTTTGGACAAAACAAACGATAATTGGGGCAACGCATGACTATAGGAATACCTTTTTTCATGCATACAGGTAAGATTGATGCCGAAAGAAAAGGATACAGATTCTGGACCTGGATTATGTCGAAGTCGTTTTCATCCAGCAAGCGCATGATCTGCTTTCTAGACCTGAAACTATATATTCCTGAAAAGAACGCACTTGCCTTTTTCGTCAGAGAATTACCGATTTCTGATGACGACTGCCGTAGCCAGTTTATATTATGGCTATGTGAAGCCAGTACCCTGGCCATTGTTTCTATGGCGTGTTCCTCACCGCTGAATTTGCCGTAATCGTTATGGCAGATAAGAATATTCATAAATCAATATGTGCATTACACGCATAGGTGATGAATGCAGGTACCATCATTGACAAATGTCACCATAAATAAATTATTCTTCTCAAGGGCGGGTTATCTTATTATGAATTTTTGCAATTATCGCAATACGATATGATGATGAAAATAACTATACAGGAACCAAAAAGATATTGCTTCCCTGCGGACAAAGCTCAATGTCGTCTGCATACTGTTTATATATATTCAACAAATCCCGGTCAATTTCCGGATAAACATAGGTATGGATGTAATTAATCCACTCTCCTCGCCAGTCATCTGGAACCAGACTCCGAACACCGGTGAAATCACCATCTTCTTTAAAATGATAAATGATGCTTCGCATTTCTCTATTGATAACCTCCCGATGTTGCCGGTACCCAAAATTATCAGGGTCATTTGTCTGACGTGCGACAAATTCGGCAAGCAATCGCTTGAAAAGTGGAAGACTGCAATGATCACTGAAGTCGATGTCATGATACCGCTTAAGCAGGGCAACATGCAGATTCTTTTCAGTCGGGGCCTCAGGCGGCACACTCACCTGGTGACGGTAAAGATCTGGATAACGCTCATATAAAATCTTTTGTATTAGATTCTGCGGCAATACGCTGACAGGAGACATTAGATTCGTGTCCAACCCGATCGATTGCAGAAAGCTTGACATTTCCTTCAATGGTCGGGGGGAAGTCCAGTCATAGTACTGTTGCCATGGTGTCTCACGTTTGGCTTCTCCCAGGGCATTTCCGCAATAATACGTTTTTGGGCAAGCCATCAATGCAGCGATAACACGGTCAGACATTCTGCCCGATATTGGAATGGATATTCTGGCTTCAGGTATATCGGGTGTATTGCCTTTTCCTGCTGTATATATCACTGGATCCATACCGATTTCGCAAAGGGCACCGTATAGCATGCGGCTGTCTTTGCCGCCACCAAAAGCCAATGTACTGCCATATGTTGAAAGGTCAAAGGATTTGTCGAACTCTGGGCCACTGACTTCTATATGAAAGCCGAAGTTTTCTGCCCGTTTTATGTAGAAATCCTTTATCAGTTTGTGGATTGGATAGTGAAAATGTATTTGCGCGCTGGAGTATTCCGTGCGAAAAAGCGGGCCGCCCATATGAATCAGCCACATTAACGGGTAGATTGAGTCCCATAATTCGTTATGAGGAATCTCGAAATTTACTGCTTCAAAGCCAAAACGGAATACGGATCGGAATAATGAGCCGTACCCTCTGGCAGTAGATTTTACCCTATGTGTCAACTCGGCAAACGTAGTTTTTTTCCCGGATACAATGCAACGGAATTCATAGCGTGAAGATGACTTGATTGGCGGAAAAAACTCGATCAGTATCACGGTGAGATACCTGGAAGGCCTGTTTCCATATAGAGAATGTAACACCAAGCATGATGTTTAATCATATATCATAACCAAGTTCGCTTGCGATAACACCGGCTATGCTTGTCACTGCAGCCTGCTGGTCGGGAGACAGACGGTAACTCTTTGCATGGCGTTTTTGCCTATAGGCATTCGGTCTCGCACGTAATGCCTTGCAGATGGCGGAACTTCCTGGATTTGAAACGCCGATAAAATCGAATAGCCTCTGTATAGATCCCATATTCATATCGAATATATCCTTCGACCTGAGTTCGAACCCTCTTTCATCCGGAAGCCCGCGAAGAAAGAGGGCGGATTCCTGGTTTGCACGGCTCCAGAACCAGGCGATCTTTTCCCAGGGGGCGTAACTATCCCACAATTCGGCATGTGGATCCCCGGAAACAGGAATTATTCTCATAGGATCAAGAGGATTGTTTTTATACCAGTTTCGGTTCATCCCAGACTGTACTACCTCATAAGGATGACGATGTAGATGTATGAACTTGCTGGCGGGATATGCTGCAGCAAGGGCCTGCGCCAGGAATGTGAGTCGGTTGTTGGTTTCAACATAAATCTGGTTATGGTGGTTTGCAAAGGCTATCAATTCATCACGGGCCGCATGCACAACAGGATTCCACTTGTCGTGATCACAGCCTTCGTAATAGGCATCGATACCAGCCTTGAGCAGAACCGGTGGAGGCTCATGCAAGGCGAGTATGCCGGGTGATATGTCGAGTAGCGCGGACAGTTGCATGGTGCCGGCTCGCCCGGTCGAAAGGACGAAGATGCAACGGTTGTTTATCCACCCTTCACGGTAGGAACGCATCAATGTCGCGAGGAAAAACTCGCGTTCACTTAGGAGTCGCGCAAAAACTATCTCTCTTTTTCCCAGAGTCAGCTCTCTTATAAATCTCTTGATACGTCTCTTCATAAAACTGTTTCTGTTTTCTTGGCCGCAGCATGACCACAGGCCAGTCGTCCGGCCGTCATGATCATTATGGATCTATGTAAGTGTACTGTCAGGTGTCAATTGATGAGCAGCAAGTATACGTATGATGGCCGCCTACAACTGTACCCCGATATGAATAATTGCTCTCCAACTGATGGCATGTATGCCGCGCATATGCTTGTATAAATCAATATTCCTTAAATTCTTTCCTGGGGCGGGATTATCAGAATGTAGTCGGTAGCTACAGCAGGCTTGACGGAAGCCGCCAGACAACGGCAGTATAATAGGTAATAATGTTGTGCGAAGCCCGATATCAACGATTTCGGTAGCGGCCATTCCGGCAATGATACCCATGTGGTTATTCCCGTTAGTTACCAGACAAGGGCCAGGTATTATGTCGTTTGTTGATGGCATTGTAATATTCGAAAATGAGCATGCATGGTCCTGGGGCACTCTATATTATTACAATAAAACCAATTGTAAAACAAGCATATAACGCAAATTGAGATCGTTATTTGAACATCACATACGTAAACCGCAGGTTCCTGGACTACCGCGTCCCGGTACTGGCAGCGCTGGATAATCTCATCGAAGGGCGATTGCAGGTAATCTTTTCCGCTGACGTGATGCCTGAGCGTGTCCAGTCAAAGCTCAGGAGCCTTCTCGGCGAGCGTGCGATCGGCATGGTCGGAGAGAAAAGTTGCGGGGTTCCAAGTGACGCGGAGACCACGATCATGGCCAATGCCGGTGTGGCCATCCGCTATCAGCCTGGCCTGTATCGGAAGATTGGCTCCACACATCCTGATGTCATAATCGGCGAAGGCTTTTTCAAATGGTCGGTAGCAGCCCTTGCACACAAGCTTACACGGCGAACCCCGCTGGTGATCTGTTACGAGCGAACCGCTCATACGGAACGTAATGCACAGTGGTACAGGCGAATGTACCGAAAGATCGTTCTCCGGGCAGTCGATGCCGTATGCTGCAGCGGATCTCAATGTGCTGAATATACGATGTCATTGGGTGTTCCCGCTCGACGTATCATGGTTGGCCACATGGCGGCTGATACAGAAGCCCTCTCCAGACAAGCCGGCTCATTTACACAGGCGGAAATCGACGCGCAAAGGAACACCTGGAATACTTCCGGCGTGGTGTTCATTTATGTCGGTCAGATGATTGCACGGAAGGGGGTTTCGGAGCTGCTCGCTGGCTGGAAGATGTTCGAAAATAAACACCCCGGTACCGCAACTCTTGTTCTCGTAGGGGATGGGCCCGAAAGGAGCAAGCTCGAATCCTGCAGGGATAAATGGACACTTCGAAATGTGCATTTTGCCGGTGCGATTGATTATGATTCGATTGCCATTTGTTATGCGTCAGCTGATGCATTCATTATACCAACGCTGGAGGATAACTGGAGCCTTGTTGTCCCCGAAGCAATGGCCTGCGGGATGCCGGTCCTCTCATCAAGGTATAACGGGTGCTGGCCGGAGCTTGTTCATGAAGACCGTAATGGCTGGGTTTTTGATCCTCTTGACCCAGAAGATATATTGAAGGCGATTTCCCGGGCGGTCGAACATAAAATAGCACTTGCTGATATGGGTAGAAGATCACGGGAAATTGTCAGTCGATTTACTCCTGAACATGCCGCCAGATCCATGCTCGATGCCTGTACCAGCGCTCTTGGCCGTCAGCCTAGACACGGTTGATAGAAATGCATCTCACGGGTAAGCGGTGATGTACCGTTTAATCTTCCCCAGCGCACTGTTGCTGACATTTATCAGTATAGTGCTTCTGCTGCTCCGCCCTCAAACCGGCATGCTTTTTGCCATTTTTGCAAAGCCAATCGTCAGTATGTCCTGGAGTCATGAGGTATTTTTTGGTCTCAGTGCGCTGGAGATCATGGGTGTCATAGTGCCAACCATTCTACTGATCCGCATGCTTGTATTTGCGGCAGACCGGCCAAGAAAAATGCGATATGCAGGGGCGTGGCTACTGTATATATTTGCGAATATTCTGGGATATTCCCTGATTGCCGCAAATGGACAGTTCATGAATGCGATAGCGGCCTTTTTTAAAATGATAAACGGCTTTGTTGCCTTTTATGTCTACCAGGTCTATTTCTCCGAGAGAGAAAATTTCCGGAAGCTGCTGATTGTCTATTTAATCGCGGGGCTGGTGCCGTTGTTTCTCGGCTTGTATGAAGCCTCGACCGGCCATCAATTACGCGAAGGCATATACGAAATTCGTACCGGAGCGGAAGGGGTCATCAGGATATCCGGCTACTATCAGAATGCTATTACCTACAAGATGATAGGCTACTTTACGTTAACCAGCATCCTGCTTTATTGGTGCTATTTCGCGAGGCATACTCTATGGTCAAAAATCCTGCTGGGTTCCTACACCGTGGTTTGCCTGATTGTGATTTACAACATTTATTCCAAAGGTGCAATCCTTACGATTCTAGTCTGGTTCCTGATATGGACTATGTCAAAGAAAAGTTTTGGCTGGCTCGTATCTATAATAATGCTGATGTTTGTATTCAATTTTGTGACCGGTAACATGATTGCTGAAGATGTTGCCACGACATTCAGTCATGAGACAGCTGCAGTAGAAGGTGAGGAGGATGTCGATCGGATGTTTCAGGGACGCGTCGGTATGGTCAAGTACATAGTCAATGAATGGCTCAGAAGAGATTTCGTCTCGCAGGTATTCGGCTGGGGAGAATTGCGGGGAGGGCATAATGATTTTGCAAGGGCGCTCGCGACAACGGGGGTATTTGGATTGATATCGTATCTCCTGCTGCTGGGCATATTAGGAAAGCGAATCATGGTAAATGCGCGCAAAAATCCGATGCCACTTAACGTGGTCGCGCTGATGATTTTTGTTGCCTGGATCGCCGATGCGCTTGGCCGGGATCCATCGCAATGGATCGAGTACCAGTGGTGGGCATGGGGTTTCATGGGGCTTGCAGTGTATGGTGTCAGGGGGCTGTCTACCGACCGTCAATCAGATTCATTGCGCAAGAGCATTGAGCTCGGCCCGGATACTAGCGGCACAGGGAGACGGATATTGAGAAAGGCCAATGGCAGTGCACGCCGTATCAATTAACTCAAGACGACAAGCGTAAGAGAGGTCTGATATAGATAACCGTCTACCGAATCCAGTAATGGCCCTAATATCTGTTTCTCGATTAAGACTCAGCGGCATTTCAAACAATTATTATCCCAGGCAACAGGCATATCTCTCGCCTGGCATGCACCGAACAATAATCTCATCATCAACCGGTTTATCGTTATACATAAAGTCGTGTGCAGCAACACAGCTGTTGACCTGGTATTTCACTGTCAGTTCTGAGCAAGGGTACTCTGCCGAGGGTATAAAAAGTGTATGATGATATTCTAATATTCTTATATTTAGTTTTCCATGGCAGTTACAGGGTATTATCGTGAAATACCTGTGGCGAATCATGAGTCTGGTTTATGATGGTGTGCATAATTGCACGATGCAGGCCATGTTTTAGCATGTTATAGAAATAACAGGTTTTCCGGGTGGCCAGTCCTGCGCAGGGAAGTCCCGATGGGAACTATCACTTTAAGTGGTTGATTCCAGGAGCAAGCGGGAAACTGTGTTTCCGGTATCGAGCTACAATTAAGTCAGATGACTCGTCTGACAGCGCCCGTATGGGAAATTTTCGAGTGATGCCAAGCGCGCTCGACTGAGCCCTTTAGTCAGGGGCGTTATTAATGATTTACGGTCTCTATGTGCCGAATATACGGGAGGTATTACCCAAACCAGGGCATTTCACGATGTAACCTTTTCTACAGTTAGGATATTGTTTCCTGCACCGTCGAATGTGAAGTGCGTGTGGTTGTTTTGTGGTCCGTACCATGGATATCCTCCTGACCATCACCAGATCTCAGCAGGCAATAGCGGGATGTTATGACGAGCAGAAGCCTCAGTATAGGGGGGTGTCACGACCACCTCTTGATGAAGAAATATATTGGCAAGTCCGGTAGTTGCATGCGATATATGATGCAAGCCAGCTTCAACGATGCGGCCACAATTGGAGGTGTATGTGGTTGGGAAATATGCGATTATCGGTGGTACCGGCCGTGCCGGCAGTACGTCTCTTTTCCGGTACCTGTCAGATCACCCCGAGGTCTGTGGATCATCGGTTAAAGAAACCAAATTCTTTATTCGTGCCGCTGCTGATCCAGGATCAGCAAGCCTGGAAGATTATAAAACGTATTATCATTGTTATAGCAACGACGCAAAAATACTACTCGAAGCAACACCTGCTTACCTGCATCGCGGTAAAGATATTGCGCCGGTTATCGCCCGCCTGATTCCTGATGCAAGATTTATATTCATATTGCGCGACCCGGTAATACGTTTTCATACTATCTACCGCAATCACTGCAATGAGAATTGGTTGAATGGCGCATCATTCGATGAATTCACGTCACTAGCACTGGAGCACTATTCGCGTGATTTGCTGACTAACACGGTACGTGGTGAGAAGCTCAGTCCAGGTGAATGTGCGGCAAGATTATTGCGCACGGGTTGTTATGCGAGGTTTTTACCCGAGTTCTTCAAGCATTTTCCACAAGACAATATCTGCATCCTGTTTTTCGAGAATCTGTTGGATTGTCCCGCCACTCTGGTGAAAAATACTGCCCGGTTTCTAAAGATTGATCCTGCATTCTTTAATAATTATTCATTTTCTATCGCAAACAAGACGCGTGATGCCCGCTGGAAAGCTATTTACCAGATCGCGCTTCGCATGAATCGCAGATTTGAATCCACATTGAACCAACATCCAGATTTACGGCGCCTTCTGCTTGGCATATATCATGGACTTAATGTCAGCAAGACTGACAGGGAATTCATCTCAGATGAAACCTTTCAGCGGCTGCATTCATTCTTTGCGCCATTCAACCATGAACTGTTCGCCCTGTTACAGCATCACCCCGTAGATACGCGATTTCCGACATGGGTTGGAAAGGGTATGAAGACTTGAATCTGGAACTGTGCTTTCCAGTATGTTACGCGGATTCAACTTTGAAGTGCAACGGTTAGCGAAGTCATGGTATTGAAGAAGACCTCAAAGGGTGTCCGGAAGCCCAGCGATTTTCTGGGACGGTGGTTGAGTTTATCCATGGCCTTTTCAATCTCACGCTGGGTAACAGTCGTCAGGTACCGGTTTTTCGGGAAGTACTGTCGGATGAGTCCGTTGGTGTTCTCATTCAGTCCACGCTCCCAGGAAGCATAAGGATGAGCGAAATAGATGCGTGCATCAAGGTCGCTGGCCATGCCTTCATGGTCGGCGTATTCCCGACCATTGTCATAGGTGATGGTATGCACCCAGTCGATGTACGGGGTAAGCCCGTCCACGACGGCATCTCGGACAGCCTCCGCCGTCTTAATACAGCGACTTGCGTTCAACCAGCGTGACCAGGGCCCCCCGGTGACCCTTCCCGATCACGGTATCACCCTCCCAGTCGCCGAGGCGTCGCCTGCTATCGACAATGACCGGGCGTTCATCGATAGAGTCCTGGTTGGGAATGCAGCCGTGCCGGCTATAGGCTCCATAGCGTTTGCGCGGGAGCTTCTGACAGCGCAGTAAACGGTACAGCTCACCCACTGAGCGTTTGTCTGCGTAAACGTACTGGTAGATCCATTCATGGCTGATAGATACCCCTTGTTCCATTTCGACCCGGCCGACAACCTGCTCCGGACTCCATTCATCGCGGATCAGTACCTCGGCCAGCTGCCAGACCTGGCTGCCTATCCGGGGTTGCGCCTTGTCGTAACGCCGCAGCAGCGCCAGATTATGGGCCTGCCCAGGTCGGTAGCCCTTCAAGCCCAGATTTCTGCGCCGCTACCGGCTGATGGTCGATTTATCCCGCTCCAGCAGCTCGGCAATCCCTGCCTGGCTATATTCGGCTTTCTTCAGGATGTAAATTTGGTATCGTTCCTCTTGGGTAAGCTGCGTGTAGCCTCTCATGTGTGCTCCTCTTGCTTGGCGGTGAGATAAGCCACAATGCTAACGCAGCTTGCCCTCTTACCGTCATGTAGAGTTGCACTTACAAATTGAATTCACGTTATATTAAGATGTAGTTTTATGTGTAAAATATAATCCATTGCTGAATAAGTTAAGGATGTTGAAATCCTGTCCATCCAATATATACCGGAGCCCCCGCATGAGTGACAGCAGTACGCATTATCTGGGTGATAAGGGAGAAGCATACTATGACGGCCGATTCACAGACAAAATGGAGTTTGGAAGGGTCTATCAAAGTCGCTATTTTGCTCCATACTGCAGTTTGGATAAAAGTTTACTGGATTTCGGTTGCGGTGACGGAACTATTCTTCGCCAGCTTCCCGCAAGTAACAAGATTGGTATAGAGGTCAATCAATCCTGTTACAAGAAAATAGCGGAGAAAAACGAAGGACTCGATGTCCCTGTCATAATTCATGACAACATAAATAATATTGCCAGCGAATCTGTTGATATCGTTGTATCGAACCACTGTCTTGAGCATGTGCCGTCGCCACTTGAAACACTTCGGGAAATTAAAAGGGTTCTTGTTACGGGAGGAGAACTTATAATGGTTGTGCCATTTGATGACTGGCGATCATCCAAAAACAAAAACTGGCGGCCCGGAGATAGCGATTTTCACCTGTTTACATGGAGCCCAATGAACTTGGGTAACCTGCTTTCTGAAGCCGGTTTCACGGTCAAGGAGGTCCATTTGCATACGTTTGCATGGAGTCCGAAGTTGTTCTGGATCTATAACATATTCGGAAATATGGCATTTCAGCTGGCGTGCCGTTTATTCGCGCTGATTAAGAATCAAAGAGAGGTTTTTTGCCATGCAGGCAGGGACTAATGTTGTTCCTGTACATCATTTGGATATGTCATGCAGAAGATTACCGGCAGATTTGAATTGGCTGCATATACAATCGAATAAAGAATATGTAATTAATCGATAATCGCGAGAATTAAAATGCAACTGTCATATGAAAGGCCTGACGATGTTGTTCCAACGGGCAATCAAAGCCCATTAGTATGGAAAGAATCGGCGTCCTTCTGGATCATTGTCGTGATTACAGGGGTACTGCTGGTCCTGGTGTTTTATGAAGGACTGGCCGAGATGGTGCGTAAATGGTCGGCATCAGAAGAGTATGGTTATGCGTACATCATTCCCGCAATAGTTCTCTTTTTTTTCTGGCAGAAAAAGGATCAATTGGAACGAATCAGGTATGACGGATCATGGTGGGGAGTTTTGCTGGCTGTCATTGGGCTGGTACTGCTGATCCTTGGATATTTAAGCACCTTGTATATCATCATTCAGTATTCTTTTGTAATAGTATTGTTAAGTATAGCGCTCGCTGTAATGGGGTGGAGAGGATTCAAGATCGTATGGATTCCGTTATTCTTTCTGTTCTTTATGATACCACTGCCAGTCTTTTTGTATCAGAATTTATCCGCAAATCTACAACTCATATCTTCAGAAACCGGTGTATCAATTTTAAGGTTATTCGGTGTAAGTGTATTTCTTGATGGAAATGTTATTGATCTGGGTAATTATAAACTCCAGGTTGTGGAGGCATGCAGCGGTTTGCGCTATCTATTCCCGCTTGCAAGCCTGTCATTTATAGCAGCATATATATATAAAGCCAGTTTATGGAAGCGGGCCATTGTTTTTCTGTCCAGCATACCTATCACGATCTTCATGAACAGCCTGCGCATCGCAATTATCGGCGTCCTTGTTGACAAATGGGGGAAATCGCAGGCAGAGGGATTTCTCCATTACTTTGAAGGCTGGGTTATATTTATGGCATGTATGGTGATTTTGTTTTTCGAAATATGGGCACTATCAAGAATAGGAGGCGACAGGAGATCCTTAAGCGAGGCTTTTAGTCTGGATCTGCCGGCACCAACACCACCAGATGCCAGAATACACATCAGGAATATATCCAGTACCTCAATATTATCTGCCAGCCTGCTTGTAGCGGCATTGATAATGCTTAACGTAGTCGAGCAACGGCAGGAAATACTGCCTGAGCGCCTTTCCTTCAGCGAATTTCCATTGCAAATAGGGGATTGGAACGGCACCACTGGGAGTCTTGAGCGAATAACTCTTGATGCACTGAAACTGGACGACTATTTTATGTCCAATTATACAAATAGTGCAAATAAGTCGGTAAATTTTTATGTCGCATACTATTTATCCCAAAGAAAGGGTGAGTCTGCACACTCCCCCCGGTCCTGCCTGCCGGGTAGTGGTTGGCAGATTAAGGAACACTCTGTCCGGCAGCTTGACGGCATCATAGCCGGTGGAGTGCCATTGAAGGTAAACCGTGTCCTTATAAAGAAAGGGGAAAACACCGAGTTGGTTTATTATTGGTTCCAGGGACGTAGTCGTATTATAACGAATGAATATATGGTCAAGTGGTTTTTATTTTGGGATTCCCTTACCAGGAATCGTACTGACGGCTCGCTGATTCGACTGACGGTATTTATCCAACCGGGTATGCAACTGGAAGACGGTGACAGGATACTAACAGAATTCACGCGTGAGGTTGTAAAGCAACTGGATGACTACATACCTCTCTAGATAAACCAGCCTGTGACCCGTAAATTACAGAGGAACCTGCATAATCGGATATTACTAACATGGGTTGCCTTTCCTTATATGTGCCGCGTTGGGGCGCATAATCAGAGCACCATACACAGCATGAAAAGTCCTGCCAGTCATGATTGACCTCGCTGATATCATTATCAACGGTGGCAATATGGATGTTTCCGGACTACTCAACCAGACTGCGAACGGCGCTCCACGCGCACTCGTTTTCATCTTTTTGATGGCGCTTGTTATCAGCATGCTGGTCATACCACTCATGATGCGGCTGGCACCGATACTCGGAATGCTCGATCAGCCGGCTCGGAGAAAAATACACCGGATACCTATAGCACGCGTAGGTGGTGTTGGGATTGTGTTTGGTGCGGTGATTTCTTCTCTGCTTTGGATCGGTGCCGTCCCGGAAGTTCTGGCGTATCTTTATGGAGCAATAATCCTGTTTGCATTCGGACTCTGGGATGATGTCCGTGATATAGGGTATTTACCTAAATTCATTGGGCAGATAGTCGCAGTAGCCGTTGTTGTCTATTATGGTGATGTCTATATTACACGCCTACCATTTGCCGGTATGGATATAGTCGACGGCTGGTTTGGCAGGCCGTTCACGGTCCTTGTGCTGGTTGGCGTGATCAATGCCCTAAATACTTCCGATGGCCTCGATGGCCTGGCGGGGGGTGAATCACTGCTCAGTTTCATGTGTCTTGCCTATCTGGCCTATGTATCAGGCAGCGTAAGCGTGCTGGCAATGTCAATTGCAGCAGCTGGCGGTATCGTGGGATTTCTCAGATACAACTCCCATCCGGCCAGGGTGTTCATGGGTGATAATGGCAGTCAGTTTCTCGGCTATACACTGGGGTTCCTGGCAGTGCTGCTGACCCAGAAGGAGAATACCGCCATGAGTCCCCTGGTGGGGCTGTTTATAATCGGCTTGCCGATTATTGACCTGTTCTATGTGATCGCCCAGAGAAACAAGATGGGTATCAGCTGGTTCAGACCCACACGGGGGCATATTCATCATCGGTTGCTTGATATGGGATTCCATCATTACGAGTCGGTAGTGATAATCTACTCATTGCAGAGCCTGATTGTCCTGTTTGCCGTTATGTACCACTATGAATCGGACCTGCTGCTATTACTCGTATATCTCACAGGGGCTGCGTTGATCTACCTGTTCCTGAACCTCGCGGTACGATACAAATGGAGTGTACGTACAAGCGACCGGCCTGGGTACCTGAAATACCTGATAGGAGCCCTCAGTGATAATCAGTTATTCCAGAAAATAGCCAATAAGATCCTTTATTACAGTATCTCAGCCTATCTGGTCGCAGGTTCAATGTATGCCACGAGTATTCCACCGGATTTTGGTGGTATTGCCGCATCGCTCGGGATTTTGATGCTGCTCGGGTTGTCTCTGGAGAGGTCATTTGTGTATCTTCCTCTGCGGCTATTGGTGTATGTGACCATTGCCTTTATTGTTTACCTCGTGACGATCTACCAACCTGAGCAGTTCGTAGGCGCTGATCCTTTTACATATATTTTCTACGGAGTCATCACAGCTGCAGTTGTCCTGTTGATCAGGATCAACGACACCAGGAGCTTTCAGACCACCCCCATGGATTACCTCGTAGTGCTAATGGTTATCATGATAGGAATTCTAACCAGACTGGGTGCCGTTGATTCTGTGATTTCCGCATTGATACTTAAAATTGTCATTCTGTTTTATGGAAGCGAAATTATTCTTAGCCGGATGCATGCACGCTGGAATGTTTTTACCTCATCGGTATTACTGTCACTTGCGGTACTTGGCTATCGTGGGTTTGTATCGTTTGTGGTATAAAATACCGAATCACATACAAATGGATTACTTATGACTGGCAAGAACTATGAAAACAGGATTGCGCTTATTACCGGTATTACAGGCCAGGACGGCGCATATCTTGCTGAACACCTGCTAACCAAGGGTTATACTGTACATGGTATCAAGCGCAGGGCATCTTCATTCAACACTGATCGCATTGATCATCTGTACCAGGATCCTCATGACCCATGCCAGCGGTTCGTACTGCATTATGGTGATCTGACAGATGCGACCAATCTGATTCGTATCATCCAGCATGTACAGCCTGACGAAATCTATAATCTTGCAGCCCAGAGCCATGTGGCTGTTTCCTTCGAGACAGCGGAGTACACGGCGAATGCGGATGCCTTGGGGACACTACGCTTGTTGGAAGCGATTCACATACTGGGTTTAGAAAACAAGACACGTTTTTACCAGGCCTCCACAAGTGAGATGTTCGGCAAGGTGCAGGAAGTTCCCCAGAAGGAAACCACGCCTTTCTATCCGAGAAGTCCATATGCTGCAGCCAAGGTCTACTCCTACTGGGTTTGCGTTAATTATCGTGAAGCCTATGGCATTTACGCTTGCAATGGTATTTTGTTCAATCACGAATCTCCGATTCGCGGCGAAACATTTGTAACCCGAAAAATCACGCGCGCAGTGGGTCGAATCAAGCTCGGTCTGCAGAGCAAACTCTATCTGGGTAACCTGAACTCAAAGCGTGACTGGGGTCATGCCAGGGATTATGTGCTGGCCCAGTGGCTGATCCTGCAGCAGGACGAACCCGACGATTATGTGATTGCCACCGGCAAGCAGCACTCGGTACGTCAGTTTGTCGAGGCGGCATTTTCGGAGGTGGGGATTACGCTGATCTGGGAGGGTTCCGGCGTGGAGGAAAAGGGCATCAATGTCGAGACAGGGGATGTCCTGGTCGAGGTGGATCCGCGATATTTCAGGCCAACCGAGGTGGAAACCCTGCTGGGTGATCCTTCCAAGGCAAAGGAAAAGCTTGGTTGGGAGGCCAGGATACCATTACATGACATGGTGGCGGAGATGGTCAGGGAGGATCTTAAGATCGCCGAGCGGGATGAATTGTGTAAAAGGGAGGGGTATAGAACCTTCGACTATCAGGAATGAGAAGTGGCGATGGTATCCACCGAAGAGCAAGGAAAATATTCACAGCACGACTGCATGGATGCAGGAGGTAGAGTAACGCATGGAGCAGTTACCGAGAGACGCAAAGAATGCGGAGAATGGAAAGAACATATGGTTGAACTACCTCTAAGCAATAAACAGCAATTTTGGGATGTTGGTTGATTTCCCAAATCTGCGCACAACTATAAGATGCTAAATAATCTAACGATCTGCAATGAAGGAGTTTTTCCCCCTATCTTTTTCTATGGATTCCGTGATCATCTGATCGATGGATAAGCAATCCAGGATATACGTGGCCGGCCACCGGGGATTGGTGGGTTCCGCCATAATCAGGCATCTGCGACAGGAGAGTTTTACCAACCTGGTAACGGCGACCAGCCGGGAAGTGGATCTACGGGAACAGGCGGCCGTCAGGGAGTTTTTTGCCGCTGAACGGCCGGAATACGTGTTTCTGGCCGCCGCCAGGGTCGGCGGTATTCTGGCCAATAACGAATACCCGGCTGATTTCATCTATCAGAACCTGATGATCGAGGCCAATGTTATCGAGAGCGCCAGGCAGTATGATGTCAAAAAGCTGCTGTTCCTTGGCAGCACCTGTATCTATCCGAAACTGGCACCGCAGCCATTGAAGGAGGGTTACCTGCTCACAGGGCCGCTGGAGCCCACCAATGAATGGTATGCTGTGGCCAAAATCGCCGGAATCAAGTTGTGCCAGGCCTATAAGCGCCAGTATGGCTGCAGGTTTATCTCGGCTATGCCTACCAATCTATATGGTCCGGAGGACAATTTTGACCTCGAAACCTCGCACGTCATGCCGGCGCTGATACGCAAGTTTCACGAGGCAAAAGTCGATAATCAGCCGTCCGTCACAGTCTGGGGCTCGGGCAAGCCGTTGCGGGAGTTCCTGCACGTGGATGACTGCGCGGCGGCCTGCCTGTTCCTGATGCAGAACTATGAGGGTGAGGAAATTGTGAATATTGGGGTGGGGGAGGATATCACGATTGCAGAGCTGGCGGGACTGGTCAAGGAAGTGACTGGATATCAAGGGGAAATTGACTACGATAATAGCAAGCCGGACGGGACGCCCCGCAAGCTGGTGGATACTACGAAGATAAATGGTCTGGGCTGGCAGGCAGGGATTCCATTGATGGAGGGGGTCAGGCGCACCTATCAGTGGTTTCTTGAAAAATGAAATCACAGTTTATTGATAGACACGGAAATAAAAACAAATACACAGTATAAAAAACCTTGTTTGAATGGCTTTGGCCACTATAAAGTAAATGTTTATCTGGAAAGCAGTCCAGCGGATGATATTGCTGCAGAGAGATATGATCTTATCCACTGCGTTTCCAAGGCTATTGAATAAGCGCCCATACGCATACCGGGATAATTATTTATTAATAATCAATGGGTAATAAGTCATTCAAATGAATGTCAATGCACCACCTGAAACAGATCAACCTGGAGACACACATGTTTGCACTTGATAAGAACAGCAAATTGCTGGCAGTCATTCTGCTGGTGACTATCGTCCTGGCCGGTTGCGGGGGCGCCGAGGAGCGCAAGGCCAAATATATGGAGCGTGGCAAGGCTTATTTCGAGGAAGAGAACTACGACAAGGCTGCGGTTGAATTCAAGAATGTCATTCAGATCGATCCCAAGACGGCGGAGCCCTATTTTTATCTGGGGCAGATCGCGGAAAAAGACCAGGAATGGCGCAAGGCCTTCGGCAACTACACCAAGGTGGTGGAACTGGATCCGGATCATGTAGAAGCCCGGATACATCTGGGCCGTCTCTATGTGCTGGCCGGCGAAATCGACAAAGCGGCTGAGCAGGCGGGTGAGGCCCTTTCCCGAGAGCCGGAGAATGCAGGTGCATTGACACTTAATGCAACCATCCTGATGCGACAGGATAAGATGGACGAGTCGATTGCCATCCTGCAGCAGGTGCTTGCCGCAAGGCCCGGGCAGGCCAACGCCGCCATTCTGTTGGCGGCAATCTATGAGAAACAGGAAAAGCCGGATGATGCGCTTAAAGTGCTGGAGAGTGCGGCGACGGTAAATACCGAGAGTGTCGCCTTGCAGACCCGGTTGGCGCAAGCCTACCTCGAGCGCAAGGAAAATGAGAAGGCCGAAACAATTCTGCAGAATCTCGTCAGTCAGCATCCGGGTGAACTGCAGTACCAGGTGACCCTGGCGTCCTACTATGGCCAGACGGACCAGAAGGACAAGGCCGAGCAGGTGTTGCGGGATGCCATCACGGCCGATCCCGAGGATGAACAGCGTTACCTGATGCTGACGGATTTCTTTGTGAAAAAGTATGATAATGGCCGGGCCATTGCCGAACTCAAGGACATGGTCAAGGCCAATCCCGAACTGACCAAACTGCAGTTCGCTCTGGGACGGCTGTACTTGCAGACCGAGCAACCGGACAAGGCCGAGGCGGTGTTCCAGGGGATGATCGATGCACACGGGCTGGAGCCTGATGGTCTGACGGCCCGCAATGCAATCGCAGCCCTGCGTTTTCAGCAGGAGAAGCTGGGGGAGGCCAAGGCCCTGATTGCCGAAGTGCTGAAGGAGAATCCCAAGGATGCCCAGGCCCTGCTGCTCAAGGGCCGCATCGCCATGCAGGAGAAGGCTTATACCGATGCCGTTGCAGCCTTCCGCTCGGTGCTGAAGGACCAGCCGGATTCAGTCGAGGTGTTGACCCTGCTGGCCGGCGCCCATCAGGCCAATGGCGAGGCAGAACTGGCCATGGAAAACCTGTTTCGAGCGGTCGAGGTGAAACCGGAAGATATCCAGGCGCACTTGCGGTTGGCGGCCTTTCTGGCCAATGGTGGCGCACTGGACGACGCACTCAAGCAAGTCGATGCCGCCCTGGAGGTCGATGCCGCCTCCGTGCCGGCATTGCGACGCAAGGCCGAGATCCTGGCCATGCAGGGGGATGTGAGTGCGTTGGAAGAAGTCCTGACCAAACTGGAGAAGGCTTCTCCCGAGACGGGACTGGGGGCCTTTGGCAAGGGCCGGTTGTACAGGTCGCAGAACAAATATCCGGAGGCCGTCGGGGCATACGAGGAGGCGCTCGCACGCGAGCCGAACTCCATTTTGGCCTTGACCGCGCTGGTCAATACCCAAGTTGCCATGGGTGATGCAGCAGGAGCGGTCGAACGCCTCAAGAAGCTTCTGATGGACAATCCGACGCACCCCACGGCCCATGATTTGCTGGGTGTTGCCTACATGGCCCAGGAAGATTATGCCAGTGCCGAGCAGGCGTTCAGCAGGCAGCTCGAGGTGAATGACAAGAGCAGTATCGTCTACGCGCAGCTGGCTACGGCCCGCGCCCGTCAGAAGAATATCGCCGGTGCCAAGCAGGCCTTCCAGGACGGGCTGGTAATATTGCCGGATGACGAGAGGCTGCTACTGGGTCTGGCCGGCCTGTTTGCAGGTCAGGGGGAGTTGGACAAGGCCGCCAGCACCTTTGAACAGGGGATGACGGCCGCGCCGGATAATCCGCGTTTTCCCCTTGGACTGGCCAGTGTGCGGGAACGGCAGAGGCGCTACGATGATGCCATTTCCATTTACGATCAGCTGGTCGAGAAGAACCCGGAGAATCTGATTGCAGCCAACAACCAGGCATCCTTGCTGTCCGATCATCGGGATGACGAGCAAAGTCTGGCCAGGGCGAAGGAACTGGCATTGAAGCTGGCCGACAGCGATCAGCCGGCGCTGCTGGATACCCTGGGATGGGTGTATTACCGCCTAGGCGAATACGATGAGGCCGCAAAGATCCTGTCGGGCGTGGTCGAGCAGATGCCGGAAGTACCGGTGTTTCGATATCACCTGGGGATGACATACTACAGTCAGGGTGACAATCGGGCGGCGAAGGAGATTCTTGCTGGTGCGATTGACGATAAATACAATTACGAGGGCGTGGAAGAAGCGCGTCGTGTTTATGCGGACATCAAGTAGGAGCACCGCCACCGGCGACGGCCGCTCTGGGCATTCTGCCCTCTAGCGCCACTTGTGAATCCCTATACATCATCGCGGCGAGGCGCCGCTCCCACAAGATAATTTTACGACATTGGGTCAATTTAATAGTCACGAAATCCATGGAAGAAAATGCAATAAATAAACGCAAAGAAGCAAAGTGCGCAGGGAAGATCAACTCAGGAACCAGCAAAACTAGTTAAAACACAGATAAACACGATACATACAAACGACAAGGTTCTTGTTTTGTTTTTCAAAATCTCTGCGCCCTTTGCGTCTCTGCGGTGAAGTATTTTTCCATGGATCACCTGCCAATTTGATTATGCCTGAATGATCAGTACCGGTGTCATCAGCTTCGGGGCGGGGGGGCTGTTTTTCCTGATCCTGAGTCTTGTCCTGCTGACCGGCCAGAAGGGTCATTCACGCAAGAATGCCCTCAAATTCGCATCCGTGGTCAGTACCGTCTGGCTCGGTTTCACCGCGGTGACTGCCTATTACGGCGCATCCATCTTTTCCTACCTGCTAGAGCCGATCCGCAGTTTTTCCTGGCTGTTGTTTCTGGGTTTTATCCTGAGTTCCTCCATCTCCGATGCCACGGTTGCCAGCCGCCGGTTTCGCAAGGCGGCCCTGTTATCTGTCAGTTATACCCTGCTGCTGATGTCGCTGGTGCTGTACCGCCTGCTGGCGGGTCCGGAAGCCATCGTCTACCTGGGTGTCGATCTTCTCTATGGCGGCTTCCTGCTGGTCGCCATTGCCGGCCTGGTTCTGATAGAACAGATCATGCGCAACGCGCATGTGGAATCCCGCCGTGCGGTCAAGTATCTCTGTATCGGACTCGGCGTTATTTTCATCTACGATTTTTACCTGTACTCCAATGCACTGCTCTTTCAGGGTCTGGACAGTACCTTGTGGGAGGCTCGCGGGTTCGTGAACGCCATGGCGGTGCCGGTACTGGCGGTCGCCATTGCCCGTGACCCCCGGCTGTCGCTGGACATCTTTGTTTCCCGCCGCGCCGTGTTCCATACCACGGCCCTGCTGGGGACCGGCCTGTACCTGCTCGCCATGGGTGTCGGCGGTTATTACATCCGCTTTTTCGGCGGCAAGTGGGGTACTGTCATCCAGGCCGTTTTCCTGTTCGGCGCCGGGCTTGTACTCATGGTGCTGTTCTTTTCCGGCCGGGTCAGGGCCAGCCTGCGTGTCTTTATCAACAAGCACTTCTTCCACTACAAGTACGACTACCGTGATGAATGGCTGCGTTTTATCCAGACCCTGTCGACCGGACAACCGGGTGACCGCCTGCGCGAGCGGGTGATTTACTCGCTGGCTGAAATTATCGACAGTCCCGGGGGGGGGCTGTGGCTGCGCAGGATGAACCGGTTCGAACCGGTTTCCAGCTGGCAAATGGCGGTCTCAAAGGAGGCCACCGTCGATGCGGGCCACCCGATGATCACGTTTATGGAGAAGCGGCACTGGCTGGTGGATGTCGATGAGTTCAAGGAGGATCCGGCACTTTATCGTGACATGGAACTGCCTGCCTGGCTGAATGACATGCCGCATGCCTGGCTGGTCGTGCCGCTGGCCATGCACGATCACATGCTGGGGTTTGTGGTACTGGCCCGTTCACCGGCCAAGCCGAGCTTCAACTGGGAGGATTCCGATCTGCTGAAGACGGCGGGACGCCAGGCGGCGGTGCATCTCGCGCAGCTGGAGTCATCCCAGGCCCTGGCCGAGGCGCAGCAGTTCGAGGCGCGTAACCGCCTGACCGCCTATGTCATGCATGACCTGAAGAACCTGATTGCGCAGTTGTCGCTCGTGGTTACCAATGCGGCCAGGCACAGGAATAATCCGCGCTTTATGGAGGATGCCATCAACACGGTGGATAATTCCGTCAAGAAGATGAATCGCCTGCTGGAACATCTGCGCAGTGATGTGATGCAGGTGCCGGAGAAGGGGAGTATCGAGCTGTGCGAAGTGCTCAATGATGTGGTTGTCACCATGTCAGGCGGCACGCCTGCGCCCCGCCTGGACTGTCAGGTTAAGTCACTGCATATCAATGCCAACCGGGACCGTTTCGGGGCGATTGTCGGTCATCTGATCAGGAATGCCCAGGATGCCACGCCGGATGAGGGACAGATAATCGTGCGCTTGTTTAAGGGCTCCGATCATGCCATTGTTGAGGTGCAGGACAACGGCTGTGGCATGGACACGGAATTCATCCGGGAACGGCTGTTCCGGCCGTTCGACAGCACCAAGGGAAACAGCGGTATGGGAATCGGCGTGTACGAGACCCGCGACTATGTGCACAAGCTGGGCGGCAATCTCGAGGTTCTCAGCCGCCCGGGTGAAGGCACGACCTTCCGGATTCGCCTGCCCGTAAGAGATGTCCAGGAGCCGGCATGAAACCGCGGATCGCCTGTCCGGCCCGAGCGTGGAATCGCCGAGGGGCGGAGTTGATACGGATAAATGCGCGCCGAAGCAGGGTCCATGACGCTGTATTGGAGAGCGGGATGCATTTTGAGCCGGGCTCCGGAATTCTGATATAAATCTGTAATACGATTGAAGGGATCACTGCTGTTCAGATGGATGCGCAGACGAAGAAATTGCTGATCATCGAGGACGACCCGGGGCTGCAGACACAGCTGCGCTGGTGTTTCGAAAATTACAACGTGATTATCGCGGGCGACCGGGAGACCGCGCTGGCCGAGCTGCAGCAGCACAAGCCGCCCGTTATCACCCTCGACCTGGGATTGCCGCCGGATGCAGACGGGGCTTCCGAGGGGTTTGCCATGCTGGAGGATATTATCCTGAAGGCGCCTCATGCCAAGGTCATTGTGGTAACCGGCAATAACGAGCGCGAGCATGCAACCCGGTCAGTTGCCATGGGCGCCTACGATTTTTTCTACAAGCCGATCGACGCCGACATGCTCGAGATGATTGTCAACCGGGCTTATCGCCTGTATGAACTGGAGGAGGAGAACCGTCGTCTCAGCAACAAACAGGTAGAGTCACCGCTCGAAGGCGTCATAACCGGCAGCCAGCGCATGCTGCAGGTCTGCAGGACGGTTGAAAAGGTGGCGCCGACGGACACCTCTGTCCTGGTGCTGGGCGAGTCAGGTACTGGCAAGGAACTGCTGGCGAGGTCCCTGCACGGGCTCAGTTCCAGGCGGGACGGTCGTTTTGTGGCAATCAACTGCGCGGCGATTCCGGAGAACCTGCTGGAAAGCGAGTTGTTCGGATACGAGAAAGGCGCCTTTACCGGTGCGGCCAAGCAGACACTCGGCAAGATCGAGACCGCCTCCGGCGGTACCCTGTTCCTGGACGAGGTCGGCGACATGCCGCTGGCATTGCAGGCCAAGCTGCTGCGGTTCCTGCAGGAGCGCACCATCGAGCGCGTCGGTGGCCGCAAGGAGATACCGGTCGATGTACGGGTTCTCTGCGCCACCCACAAGGACCTGCATGAACTGATCCGCAACGAGCAGTTTCGTGAAGACCTCTATTACCGGATCAGCGAGGTTTCAATCGGCATACCGGCACTGCGGGAGCGTGAAGGCGATGCGCTGCTGCTGGCACGGGTGTTCCTGGAGCGCATCAGCAAGCAGCAGGGCAGGCAGGGGTATCGCTTCACCAAGGACGCCATGGCGGCTATTGAGAGTTATGGCTGGCCGGGCAATGTCCGCGAACTGGAGAACCGCGTCAAGCGGGCGGTGATCATGTCCGAGGACAAGCAGATCACCGCCGCCGATCTTGAACTGGGCGGCAATTCACCCGAGGAGCTCGCCACTTTCAACCTGCGGGAGATCCGCGATCGCGCCGACCGTCAGGCGATTCTGCGCGCCCTGAGTCATGTCGGCGGCAAGGTCTCGCAGGCCGCGGAACTGCTCGGTATCAGCCGTCCCACCATGTACGACCTGCTGCGCAAGTTCGACCTGAAACCGAAGTGAATATTAATAAGTGAGAGGTGAAGGGTGAAAACTGAACAGTGAGGACTGACTATGTTGGAGAGGTGCACATCCTTTGGCTCACTTCTCACTTCTCACTTCTCACTTCTCACTTCTCACTTCTCACTTCTCACTTCTCACTTCTCAGGGCACCGTCAAGGTGTCCCAGAAAGTCATCCGCATCCATGAATCCCACCAGACGGTAATTCCGGCGTTCCTGACCGTCCGGATCGAAGAACAGAATGGCGGGCGGGGCGAACAGGCTGAAATGATTCAGCAACGCCAGATCGACGGCATCGCTGGCCGTGACGTCGGCCTGCAGGAGGGTGATACCGGCCAGCGCCTGGCGGACGCGATCGTCCGAGAAGGTGTAGTCCTCCATCTTGACGCAATAGGTGCACCAGTCGGCATAAAAATCGAGCATTGCCGGTTTGCCCAGGGTGCTGCTCTCCTGAAGCGCGCTCTCCAGTTCCGCGATGCTCTTGATGCGCCGGAAGGCGGGTTGCGCCGGCACGGGCTCACTGCTGCCGGAGACACTGACGGCCCGGGTAATGTTGCGCAGGGGATTCAGCGGGTCGCGTGCGCCGGTACTGGCTCCAAGGATCAGGATGATGCCGTATATCAGCATGACAAGGCCCAGCCCCTTCCACAGGCGCTGCCAGCCGGAGGCCGTCTCGGGCAGGGCATCCAGTGCCCGCAGATAGATGGCCGGGATGATCAACAGCAGCGCCCACAGCACCAGAGTGACGGGGCCGGGCAGGATGCGCTCCAGCATCAGGATGGCCACACCCAGCAGGACGACGCCGAACACGGCCTTGATGCTGTCCATCCAGGCGCCCGCCCTGGGCAGCAGCTTGCCGCCCGAGGTGCCGATCACGAGCAGCGGTGCCCCCATGCCATTACCCAGGGCGAACATGGCGAGCGCCCCGGTAAGATAATCCGCTGTCTGGCTGGTATAGAGCAGGGCGCCGAACAGCACCGGCCCGGCGCAGGGTCCGACGATAAGGGCCGACAACACACCCATCAGGGCGACGCCGGCAATGGATCCGCCGCGCTGGCGGTTGCTGGCCTCGCTGAGCCTGGCCTGCCAGGAAGCCGGGAGCTGCAGGTTGTAGAAACCGAACATGGACAGCGCCAGTACGACGAAGACCAGGGCGAACAGACCCAGTATCCAGGGATTCTGGAAGAAGGCCTGTACACCGGCGCCCAGTTGCGCGGACACCAGCCCGATCAGGGCATAGGTGACGGCCACGGCTTCCACGTAGATCAGGGTCAGGCTGAAGGCCTTGCCGGCGGTGATGCTCTCGCCGTGGCCGACAATGATGCTGGAAATGATCGGTATCATCGGGTACATGCAGGCGGTGAAGGCCAGCAATACCCCGGCCCCGAAGAAGAACAGGATGATCCAGCCCAGGCTGCTCTCCTGCAGTACGCGCACGATAGCATCCTGTTTCGACGTCACGGCGGCAGGTGCTGTCGCGGCGACGCCTGCCGGTGCGTCAATACCGTCCTTCGGGACCGCCGCCAGCGCGACCGGGAAGATCTTCTTGATGGGCGGGTAACAGATGCCCGCCTCGGCGCAGCCCTGGTAGCCCAGCTCGACCTTGATTTCCCTTGCCGCTCCCGCGGCACGCCGCAGCGGCACCCGTGTCTCGATTGTCCGGTGCAGGGTCTGTACATCACCGAAGAATTCATCATGCATGGTCTCGCCCACCGGCAGCTCGAACGGCCCGAGGCTGATACCGTCTGCCTCCACGAGACGGATCCGGAGCTTGTCACGATACAGGTAATACCCGTCGGCGATATTCCAGCGTACCAGCAGCCTGTCGGGCGGCAATACGTCCACGCTGGCCTGAAAGGCTGCATCCGGGTCGAGAAACTCATCCGCGCCGGTGTCAAGGCCGAGGCGGACGCTCAGGGTGTCCAGGGCCTCCAGAGTGTCGGCCACCTCCCGGGCGGATTCGCCGGCGGCGGCCGCCGGCAGGGCAAGCTGTGCAATCTGGGTATGCGGCGGGTAGCAGACGCCGATATCGGCACAGCCCTGGGAGACGGCCTGCAGACGGATGCGGTCCAAGGCGTTCGCGGTCCGTCTGAGCGGGATGTTCGCCGTGACCTCGTTGCGGAAAATGGCCAGTTCGCCGAAGAACTCGTCGTCCTTGATTTTGCCCTGCGGCAGTTCCGGTGTGCCCAGTTCCATGCCCGGTGTATCCGTGCTGAAGCGGATACGGTCCCGGTAAAGGTAGTAGCCGTCGGCAATCTTCCAGGTGACCTGCAGGGTGGCGTCATCCCGGGCCACGGCACTGAATGCAAAGGCCTGGTCGGGCAGCAGCAGTTCCGGCTCGGTGTCATCGAGCGCGGCCGCGGGGGTAGTGACAGCCAGGCCCAGCAGGAATGCGGCCAGTTTGTAATCGCTCATGCGGGGTCCCCGAGTGAATCGGTCAGCCAGTCAAGGTAGCTGCGCAGGCCGTCCTGTACTGGGACTGCGATGATCTCGGGAAGTTCGTAGGGGTGCAGGCTGCAAATCCTTTTCTGCAGGGCAGCAGCGCTCTTCCGGCCGGTCTTGATCAGCAGCAGCAGTTCGGTGCCCGTTTCGATTTTTTCCCGCCAGCGATAGACGGAGGTGATGCCCGGAACGATATTGACGCAGGCGGACAGCCTTTCATTGACGAGTGCCGTGGCGATCCGTTCGGCGGTCTCCCGGTCCGGTACGGTGCACAGGACGATCTGCAGGGTGTTTTGCATCCAGTGAATATACCGGAGCCATTGCGAAAAAAGAATTCACCGCTGATAAGCGGAATAGGCCATAAAATCTCACCGCAAAGGCGCAAAGATCGCAAAGGAAGTAATTAAAACAGATAATATTTTTTTCCAGCGTCATCGTATTAGTGACACAGCTATGAGCGATTGAAATTCCGGAATAGAAATCTGGTTGTGGTACTCATAGGCTGGATTCCCGCAACTGCATCTGTACAGGAATCATGTGTTTTCAGAATTAAATTGTTTTCTTGGCGTTCTTTGCGTCTTTGCGGTGAAAATGTTCTTTACCCTGTATTCCGTGGCCATTCTGACTTGATTCGGTTATGTTGCCCCTGTGAAGCCGTTTCCCGTATTCCTGCTGCTGTTCCTGCTGGTACCCCTGGTGGAGATCTATTTCCTGATTGTTGTCGGGGGCTGGATCGGTGCCCTGCCAACGGTGGCGCTGGTCGTGCTCACGGCGGTCATCGGGGCTGCGCTCGCTCGTCATCAGGGGCTGGCGACTCTGCGGCGGCTGCAGGCCAGCCTGGACCGTGGCGAGGCGCCGACGTTCGAGTTGCTGGAAGGTGTATTACTGCTGGTGGGTGCCCTGCTGCTCCTGACACCGGGTTTTTTCACCGATGCTGTCGGTTTCGCCTGCCTGCTGCCGCCGACGCGGCACGCCCTGGCTCGCTGGGCTTTGCAGCATATCACCGTTATGACTCCCGGCACCGGCGCCGCCGGTCCCCGGACGCATCACACCACACACACCATTGAAGGGGAATTCCGGCGGGAGAACGGGGACAAGTAGGCGCGCTTTTTTAGCACGATTTGATTCCGACACAGTAAAGCAGGATGCGGTGAGCGAAACGAACCGTATCGATCGCGAAGGCTGTGCAGCACCTCGCTCGGCACACCCTGCAGATACGCCTGAAAAATGTAGGCAGTCGCGTCCATTCTCCCTTGACACCGGGCCAGCCGACGCTATTATTAGCACTCACTGGAGGCGAGTGCTAATAATCGGTATCCGCCACGTGATAATCCATTGAAAGTGAAAGAAAGTCCCAAGGAGACATGTAGATGAACATACGTCCATTACACGATCGTGTGATACTGAAGCGCATGGAAGAAGAGACCACCTCTGCGGGTGGTATTGTCATCCCTGATACGGCCACAGAAAAGCCGGTACGTGGTGAAGTTATTGCCGCAGGAAACGGAAAACGCCTGGAAAGTGGTGAAATCATCCCGCTTGATGTCAAGGTGGGCGACAAGGTGCTGTTTGGCAAGTACTCCGGCACCGAGGTCAAGGTCAATGGTGAAGACCTGCTCGTGATGCGGGAAGAGGACATTATGGGTGTGATCGAGGCCTGAGGGCCCGGCACATCGGATTTTTCATCAGAGTAACAATGACATAGATTCAGAGAGGAAGTTCTCATGACAGCTAAAGAAGTGAAATTCGGTGATGATGCCCGCGCGCGCATGGTGGCGGGTGTAAATATTCTGGCCAACGCGGTCAAGATCACCCTGGGGCCCAAGGGCCGCAACGTGGTCCTGGACAAGGCCTTCGGCGCCCCCACGGTGACCAAGGACGGCGTTTCGGTCGCCAAGGAAATCGAACTCGACGACAAGTTCGAGAACATGGGTGCCCAGATGGTGAAGGAAGTCGCTTCCCAGACCTCTGACGTGGCCGGCGACGGCACCACGACCGCTACCGTTCTGGCCCAGGCGATGGTGCGCGAAGGCATGAAATCCGTAGCCGCCGGGATGAACCCCATGGATCTGAAACGCGGCATCGACAAGGCCGTCACCGCGGTGGTCGAAAAGCTGCAGAGCCTGTCCGAGCCCTGCACCGACAGCAAGGCCATTGCCCAGGTCGGCACTATTTCCGCCAATTCCGACGAAACCGTCGGCGGGATTATCGCCGATGCCATGGGAAAGGTCGGCAAGGAAGGCGTCATCACGGTTGAGGAAGGCTCGTCCCTCGAAAACGAGCTGGATGTCGTGGAAGGTATGCAGTTCGACCGCGGCTACCAGTCCCCGTATTTCATCAACAACCAGGACAACATGTCCAGCGAGCTGGAAGACCCGTATATCCTGATTCATGACAAGAAGGTCTCCAACATTCGCGACCTGCTGCCGGTTCTCGAAGGTGTCGCGAAGTCGGGCAAGCCGCTGCTGATCATTGCCGAGGACGTGGAAGGTGAGGCACTGGCAACCCTGGTGGTGAACAGTATCCGCGGAATCGTCAAGGTCTGTGCCGTCAAGGCGCCGGGCTTCGGCGATCGTCGCAAGGCCATGCTGCAGGACATCGCGATCCTCACCGGCGGTCAGGTGATTTCCGAGGAAGTCGGCCTGTCGCTGGAGAAGGCCAGCCTGGATGACATGGGTAATGCCAAGCGTATTGTGATCACCAAGGAAAACACCACGATCATCGATGGCGCCGGCCGGACCGAGGACATCGAGGCTCGCGTCAAGCAGATCCGCGCCCAGATCGAGGAATCCACCTCCGACTACGACAAGGAAAAGCTGCAGGAGCGCATGGCCAAGCTGGCCGGCGGTGTCGCCGTCATCAAGGTGGGTGCGGCGACGGAAGTCGAGATGAAGGAAAAGAAGGCCCGCGTCGAGGATGCCCTGCATTCGACCCGCGCCGCCGTGGAAGAAGGCGTGGTACCGGGCGGCGGTGTCGCCCTGATCCGTGCACGGGCGGTGCTGGATGAGCTCAAGGGCGCCAACCATGATCAGGATGTCGGCATCCAGATCGCCCTGCGTGCCATGGAAGAACCGCTGCGCCAGATCTGCAGCAATGCCGGCGAGGATGCTGCCGTGATACTGAACAAGGTTGCCGAGAACAAGGGCAACTTCGGTTACAACGCAGCTACCGATGAATACGGCGACATGATCCAGATGGGTATTCTGGATCCGACCAAGGTGACTCGCTCCGCGCTGCAGAATGCCTCATCCGTGGCCGGCCTGCTGATCACCACCGAGGCCATGGTCGCCGAATTGCCCAAGGATGAGGGCCACGGGCACGGCGCCGGCGGCATGCCGGACATGGGCGGCATGGGCGGCATGGGCGGCATGATGTAATCCGCGCTGTCGTTCCTGTGGTAACGGAAGCCCCGCCGGCAACGGCGGGGCTTCTTTGTTTTACGGCAATGGAAGGCAGGGGTATGGGCGAATGCAAAAACAATTCACCGCAAAGGCGCAAAGGACGCAGAGAAAATCGTTTATAGAAAGCAAAACAGGTCATACCGGCGCAAACCGGAATGATGCGCTTTTGGCAATAAAACGTATTTCCTGGCGTCCTTTGCGCCTTTGCGGTGAGATATTATGTTTATGACTGAATTCGTGACCGTAACGGCAGTAGTGCAATGGATGTTCCGGGAGCGACCGATGCCGGGAGAAGCGCTCCTACTTCCCCAGTAATTTCCGCAGACCGTCCTCGAAATCCACCACCGGTTCCCAGAGCAGGTGTTCCAGTGCGGCGCCGATGTCGGCCCGCGAGTGCCTGATGTCGCCTTCCCGCGTCGGCCGGTAGTCGGGTGCGAAAGGCTGCCCGTACAAGCGGCAGACGGTCTCCAGCAGCAGGTTGATGGAAATGGTGCT